>Ga0214544_1000307_pt1 | contig 83854 bp, 25 predicted proteins | sample CNSS3metaG_FD_160074 | JGI IMG/M metagenome (GOLD analysis project Ga0214544, IMG submission 160074) | Root nodule microbial communities from cowpea collected in UCLA plant growth center, Los Angeles, California, USA - CNSS3 | ecosystem: Host-associated > Plants > Roots > Nodule | place: USA...
TATGGACTCTTGCATTAACATTTCAAATTCTTGTATAACTGAAAAAGACAAGTATTATGTAACTTTTAATGTGCTAAAATTTAAAGAATACATTGTGTATGTCATAGTATGAATATGATGAAAATGTTGAATTATCAATTTATTATCTAATTCCCCAAAGTCTTTACTTAATTTTGTGAACTTCTTAAAGTTTCCCAATTTTTAAACATCGAAAGTTTTATCATAAAAAAAAATAAATTAAAAAATTAAAAAAAAAAAAAAGCGGGCCGCCCCGCGGACCCGCAGGCCAACGTATATGCGGGGTGGGCCAGAGTATGCGACCCGCATAAAATGCAGGGCGAGGCGGGCCGACCCACAATGTGCGGGCCTTATGCGGGGTGGGCCTAAACGGGGCGGGCCGGCCCGCATTGCCACCCCTACTTATTGGAAAACAAAATCAAAACACCGAAGCATCACCATTAAATTTAAATAAGTATTAATAATGAATTAATTTTAATTTTATGGACATGTGTTTGTATTAAAAATAAAATCCATGATCTCACAATTATATGAATATGTTTTATCTTAATCTTATATCGACTTTAACTGGCTTACTAATAAGATAATGTTAATCTAATGACACTATTTACTATATAATTAATGATCATCATTGATTTCATTATATTTTGTTTGAGATATGAAATAATTAACTTTAATAATTAAAGTAATATAAAATCATATAACAGATTATTTAAAGATAAAATTATTTTTTCTGTTTTTTATGTTTATTTTTTTTATGTTTAGTTATATTTTAATTTTTAAGAACGTTAGAATAATATAGGCAAACAATTGAAAAGAGAAAAAGAGAAACATTATAACAATATTAAAATTATTTTATTATTTAATTTTTTGTTGTGCATCAAATAAATTATAAATTATAATTTTGTAACATTTATGAACATTTTTTAACTAAAATAAAATTATATTAATAATTATTGAAATTAAAATTTATTTAATATATAATTAATTATTTTATGTTTATTAATTATGCTGGGTCCTGTTTTAAACGGATTATCTCTTTTATGTTATTGCCTTTAGCAGCTCCTCTTCTTGGTTTGATTTGTGTATTGTTAAATTTGTTATCTTAATTCAATGTGTCACTTTAAATCTAATTTTTTAGGAAAATAAAATAATCTTCACCATTTTTCACAGACGGGTTTTGTTCACGCAATGAGTGGTGAGGAAACTTTGTCTACCTGATGAATGGTAGATAACACACGTACTTGGGTAGAAGAAAGACAATGATTTGCATTCATAATCGATACATACTTGATCTGAAATGCAAATCTTTCTTTATTTGAAATGCATATACATGTGATTAGGTTGAAGTTAAGATAGTTCAATGTAATGCAGCTGAATTCCATATCCAAGTTGTCAGATTTAGGATTCATTGGTTGGAGGGTGGGTCGAAGGAGTTCTTTCTTGCAGTTGCCAAAACAGTCTTGTCAGCTACGATGAAATATGCTGCTCCAGCCACTGTTTACACAATGTGCTACTTAGATCACTAATTCCAACAACCACAGTAATTGTTACGAGGAGATAATTGGAGCATCCTAGAATGATAATAGTTACCTGTGGAAATTATGAGAGCTTGAGCAGAGTGATTGAGATTTGCTTTTGCCCAGGGTAGCATCTTCACACTAGCCAGCTGCAGATCAAACAAATGTAAACAGATTAGGATTGATGACAACGTTATGTCTAAAAAATAATTGAATGAAACAAAGGAAATTGAAAAGGTGGAAGTAATGGTTACAGTTGGGATTGCAGTGGCAATAGTAGCAACAACAGCTGCCTTGGCTCCTGCCATCACACCCTCTGTTTACACACAAAACAAAAATTAAATGAAAACCAAACAATATTCAGAAATGGTGAAATTTACAGAAAGTTGTGCATGTATTATTACCGTGAGAACAGCGCTTGGCCAAGGCCAACTTTTGATCCAGGGAAGCCAAGCTTGTCCTTTCAAAAGAAGAATTTGCAGCAACATTTCTATTGGCCATCTTCCAAAATTTGGTTGGACAAAAGCTAAGAATGAAAGTGTTGGTAAAAACAGATGAATAAGTGAAGTATGTTTGGTTGAATAGCTGCTGAAGTTGGTAGCATATTTATACTGAGTTTTGGTGAAGAAAATAAATCATTTGCTTAAAACTATTTCCGAAAAAAGTGAAGGAGAGGAATTGGGTAGTGTGCAGTTTGATGGTTTCAATTGAAATCGATCGTCTCAGACAGTGGTTTTTCACTACAGCTTCGGTTTCGGTTTGTTGATGTTTTGTTGGTCCCTAAATTATTTTCATGCTTTATCCAAATTTGGGCATGTGAGGGTTTTTGTGGGAATGACCATGTGTCTTATTCTAATACAGCGGAGTAGGAGTGAAGTAGTGTTCTTATCCACAGGTTCCAGAAAAGTCCAAAAACAATTACACTCTCCTTTTAGTTTTTACCTACATCCTCTCTATTTGTTACTCCGCCCCTTTTTAAGGGTGGTGGTTTAAATTGAAGATGGACAAAAACCATGGGCATTTCTCGTACATCAATCCCAATAACTAAATATTTTACAAACACTCAGATATTGGAATCAATATCATGATACATGTTCAGGGTAGGCTAATAAAGTATTGTAGTTGCATCTGGAGTCCTTCTCCTTAAACAAAGTAAACAGATAAAAGATGGGATAAAGTTTCTTTATAAATTCAAATTATTTTAGGTTAAATATTTTTTTATTTTTTAAATTTGAAATTTGTTTTTTTTTATAAATGTTGACATATTATTTACATTTCAAATTTTAGAATGAAAGGTGGAATCTTTAAAGTTATAGTGTTAGCTCTTTTTAGTTTGTTAAATAAAGTTTAAAATTGACATTTAAATTTGTTAAACTATGTTTGACATGTGTTAAAAAGAATTAATACAATTGAGTTAAAAAATTATATTTATTTATTTTTAAAATTTGAATGTCAAATTGTATCAAATTTTAGGAGAACAAATTTTAAATTCACGTCAAAATTTAATGATTAAAAACATGTTTAATCTATTTATTTTTATACACTAAATTTAATTTATTCATAAATTAATGTATTGTTTTTATATAATTTATCTATTTTTTAATTTGTATATGAATTATTTTTAGTGACGGATTCTAATTGTTTTAGATGTTAAATAATTTCAAATATAAATTTAAATCTTACATTAATTAAAAATTAAAAAAACTGAACACCGTGATGAAGATCCGTAAATCCATAATTGAGTTTGAAATAATATTAGTCTCTTATACTTGGTTTTTTTATTTCGATTGATGTTTTATCTTTTTTATAATCCTCTCTTTAAAAAGGCGCATGAATACTTTTATTTACATTACCGTCTGCAAAATTTGTTGGTTCAACTTAGGACTCATCTCTGTTAAAGTTGCAATAAGAAAACATCGGCATCTTTAGTTAGATTGCACACATGTTGACCCGCATGTGCTACAATTCTGGATGTCGGACTCTCGAAAACAGTGGGATAAGTTTTTTATTTTAAAGAGAAAAACTTAGGAAATTATTTTCTAGAACTTTTTTTATTATCTTAATTTAAAAATTATTTATGAAATTAAAATATTAATGAAACGTATTTTACATATACCCAAAGGTATAATAGTTGCTTAAAATATAATATTGTAAAAGTTGAAACAGCCAACAACCTGAGTTCTATCATTTCAACTTTTCCGTATTTGAAGTGATTCTATGTTGATTAACACACCACATGACATAGTTACTTTCTAGTTTCCTATATTTTAATATAGTGGCCTGAAAATGCATAGCCTCAAATATAATCGTAATACACAGCAAATTAAATCTTAAACTATTACCCTTTCTCTTCTGAAGTGTTCAGTGTTGATGACTTTAATTTATTAAGCATTTATTTCTCTGTTCTCTGGTCTTAGATCTTACCTTACACTATCAAATATATAGCTGATTAAAGATAATTTACACGGGGTTGTTTGAGAAAATAGTATGTGAAATGAGAAGAAAATAAGGGTTTGTTTGTGGGTATTTTTTATAAAGTATTAATTTATTCTCAATATATTTTCTTTCATTTCTTTTACAATTGTTTAAAAGATTAAAAAAAATAGATAAATTCATTTTATTTTATGAAATGAAATTGATAAACAAATTTAACATTTGTTAGTTAAAATTATTTTTTATTGTTTTAATAACATTACTTTTTATTAACCACTTTAAAAGAGATTAAAATAAAATTTAATATAAATATAAATTTAAATAAATTTAATAAAATTTCTATTTTTAAATAATTCAAACATTTATATAAAAATTATTAAAATTTACACATTTTAAAATTTACAGAGTAAAAAAATTGATAATTTTCTTTTATTTTATAAAATGAAATTGATAATTAAGTTTAACATAGTTGAAATTAATTTTTATTTTTTTAATAATATTCATTTCTATTAACCACTTTAAAATAATTTAAAATAAAATTTAATATAAAATATATATTTAAATAAACTTAATTTTATTAAAAATATTTAATAAAAATATTAATTTTAATAAAAACATCATATAACATTTATATTAAAATTAAGTTTTATTTTAATTTGAAAAGAGACGTAATTATTTTATTTAAAAAAATTTGGAACGAAATCAAAATAAATAAAAATATAGTGATGAACTTAAAACTAAGATAATGATATATGGTGTGATAGTTACACATAACATTATCATTGTTAACATTATCATTGTTATTGTCATATCACATTGTCACGGTCACATTATAAATCATCATGACACCTGATAATTTTTCTTTATTTATTTTTTAAATAAAAAATAAAAGATTAAAAAAATTATAAATAAATTAAAGAAAATACTATAAACATCGATGAAGGTGATTGAAGTGGAAGGAAATGGGTGGACGTGTTTTGTGTTGGAGGAGAAGAAGTTGAGTCCACCGTGCAACTGTAATTAGGTTTATTTCTTTTAAATTAATTTTTTATTAAATAAATAAAGATTATACACATCACATGAGAGAGACATGTCATCTTATATGTCAGCAGTTCGTTTATGAAGTTGAATAAACTTTAATATTGTTGAAAAAATAGGTATTAAAATTAATATTTTTGAGAGAGCATGGATTAAATAACATTAAAATTTTGATCAGATATCATTTTCAATTTTACGATTTTATGTAATACTTTACGAAAGAAAATATATTTATTGTAATTTTAATAAAGATATATTAGTCATAAATTTTTTAAGTCATTTTAACTTAAAAAAATGTATAATTAATTTAATAAAAATATATTAATACTAAAAAATTAAAATATTTTTTTAAAATATAATTTTATAATTAATTTAATAGAAAATATTATTACTAAAATAAATAAATAAAATTATACGTTTTTATTTTTTAGGCCTAAAGACCCGCTAGAGAGTCCCATTCACTTGCTTAGTTGTTAAAATAATTAAAATGGTAAGAATGTTCACCGTAAGTATTCCATTGGAGTGTGATTACCATTCTTGGGTGTATGTATTAATCAATAATCCATATTCAAATCTTCATGTGAGTTTGTATGAGTTGTTTTAAGAAGAAATAATAATTTTCTAATAAAAAGTTATATTATCAAGATGTTTATTCAAACTTTTAACGTAAGGAAAAAATAAATTATTAATAAATAAGTTAAAAATAACTTATTTTTATAAATTACAGCAACTTATAATAAATAGGTTGGTCTGGAAACGAATTTAAAATACACGGAGAAATGTATTTGATAAAAATACGTTTGTTTCAATCAACAATTGGGTTGCAAGCCTTTTATTAATATTTTGAGCTTAATTTTACTTTTTTATTTTTAACTTTAACTTTTAAGTTATAAATTTAAAATAAACCAGAGAAAAGAGACTTATATAACGTTAATATTTTGTTTTTGAGTTTTATATTCTGTTCCTCCTTTCTCCTAAATTTTGCGTGATTAATTCCGTTGTTTGGTTTCCATTTACTTTCTTAGATGATCATGCTTTCACGTGATTAATGCTTCCTTATAATCCATGCTTTATCCAGGCTTTATCTGCAGTGCTGATGACAGTTAGAACAGAAGAAGCCATATTTTATCAGCAATGCTTATGACCTCATATATGTTGTCTTATTGTCTCCATCTTTCATCTATCTTTATCACTTTTTAATCTGACATAAATGAATAAAAAAATTTACTACATATTTTATTATTTAAGCATTTTAATTTTATAAACTTTACCACTTATTTGTTTTTGAAACATTTTATCATTATTTATTTTCAGCATTTTACTTAATTATTTATTATCAATTTTACGTTGATTAATCAATGCATGCAATATTGACATGAATTAAAGAAATAAGGAACTTAATTTTATCGTGTAAAAAAAATACATTTTTTTTTAAATAATAATATTCTCTCTTAATTAATAATATAGCAGAAGAACAAAATTATTGAAAGAGCCTTTAGGATATTACTTCCTAAATAATTTTTAAAGGATGAGGTGATAAACTCGATTGAGAATACATATATATTTTAAGAAAGTTCAATTTATAAGTGAATCCATATCCAAGATTTTAAATACCAAGATAATTGCACTTGCATAGAAGAAAGGCCATTGATTTGCAGTCTTATAATTAAGTGATGTTTGGTACATAAGTGCTCTCTCACTGTAAGTAATGCAAATCCTTTTTTATTGTAACTTCTAAATACATATACATATGTGATGATTTGGATGATCGGGTTAATGCTACGATATCCCGATTAAAGTAGTGCAGCTGAATCCAACAACCAAGTTGTCGATTTGGAATTCATGGATTGGAGGGTGGGTTGAAGGAGTTCTTTCTTGCAGTTGCCAAAACGGTCTTGTCTGCTACTATGAAATATGCTGCTCCAGCCACTGTTTACACAATGTGCTACTTAGATCACTAATTCCAACAACCACAGTAATTGTTACGAGGAGATAATTGGAGCATCCTAGGATGATAATGGTTACCTGTGGAAATTATGAGAGCTTGAGCAGTGTGATTGAGATTCGCTTTTGCCCAAGGTAGCATCTTCACACTAGCCAGCTGCAGATCAAACAAATGTAAACAGATTAGGATTCATGACAACGTTATGTCTAAAAAATAATGGAATGAAACAAAGGAAATTGAAAAGGTGGAAGTAATAGTTACAGTTGGGATTGCAGTGGCAATAGTAGCAACAACAGCTGCCTTGGCTCCTGCCATCACACCCTCTGTTTACGCACAAAACAAAAGTGTAAATGTAACCAAACAATATTCAGAAATGGTGAAATTTGCAGAAAGTTGTGCATGTATTATTACCGTGAGAACAGCGCTTGGCCAAGGCCAACTTTTGATCCAGGGAAGCCAAGCTAGTTCTTTCAAAAGAAGAATTAGCAGCAACGTTTCTATTGGCCATCTTCCAAAATTTGGTTGGACAAAAGCTAAGAATGGAACAAGTGTTGATAAAAACAGATGAATAAGTGAAGTGTGTTTGGTTGAGTAGCTGCTGATGTTGGTGACATATTTATACTGAGTTTTGGTGAAGAAATAAATCATTTACTTAAAAAAACTATTTTCGAAAAAAGAGAAAGAGAGGACTTTGGCAGGTGCAGTTTGATGGTTTCAAATGAAACCAGAGTCTCGGACACTTGTTTTCGGTTTGGGTCGGTTGATACTTCATGTTTTTGCTGTTCCCAAAATACTCCTACATTACTGCTTTGTATTTTCATAAGGTTGCAAATTAAATTAGTTTTATCCAAATTTTTATAGTGGATTGTGGTCCATCCTCTGAGATTGTGATTAGAAGTACTTCATGCATATAAAATTAAATTTAAAAATAAAGTCTATTCTTATTTATATTTCAATTTAGTCATATATTACTGGTCCGTGCCTCACAGTACAAATTGAATGCAAAATTTGCAAATATCTACAATTAATCTGGTAAAATAACAGTCTAATGGTAGATCATTTGACTGTGAAATTAAACTTTAAAACCATATTTTAAGTTGAAACTTTTGCTCATCTATATTCTTGAATCTGATTATATGTTCTGCACACGTTTCCTTATCCTGTTATTAAAGCAGGCAAGAAACAACGTGCTTACATTATCCTCACGCCTGACGTATAAATTGATAAAACAAATATTTCGTCTTTTTACTAGTGATCTGCATGTCTTTGTTTACTTGCTTCGTTTAAGAAAAAGATAAAAGTAAAATTACTATATCTTACTTTGTGTTTTTTCAACTGCAAGGGTACAAACTGCTGGTTTAGAATTTAGATCAGAGATGGGCCCAAAAACAATGGGCATTGATCTCCGATACATTATTGATGGATCCAAATAAATAACTAAATATTTAAAAACCAAACACTACATGTAATAGCAGATGAATTAATTTCTCTTGTCACTGGTAGAAATTTTTTTTTTCTTAATTATTTTATTTTATCTAATAATAGTTTTCAAAAAATATTTTAATTTAATTAATGTCTTGCATTTGGTTATAGCATGAGGACATGTATTGTTGTAAAACAATGGATTGAAGTTGGTGGGTCAGCACTTATCTCCGTTGGATCAGTGGGAGTGGTTCTGCTATGTTGCTTTAGATTGCAACACGTGTTGAATTGAATGCAGAGAATCGCACTCACAGCAGAGAGGGGGAATATAGGACGTGTTTGGCGTGTTTTTGTTGCAAAGAAAGGAGGTCATGGTTTTGAATGAAGTGGGTGGCTAATTGTAAAGTTGAGTGTCAACATTTAAGTAATTCTTTTCTGCCATTTCTGCATCTAACTTTGATTCTCTGTCACATCCTCACTTTCCAATCTTTTTTTTTTTCTATTATATAACTCAAAGTACATAAACTCAGTCATTCAATTCAGATTTACAATAATCACACCATCTTCTCGATACAGGAAAAAAATAAAATAAAACAGTAATCACTATTTCGTATACAGTGATAGAAGAGTAATCTATTTCATATATAACGATACAATGAAACAGTAATCTTTTCTTAGGAATTTAACAACAAAAACTAATGATATTTTATCCATTTTCATAATCTATTGTAGAAACAATTCTATTTTTTAAATAAGTGTTTCAGTATTATTTATTTTTCTTTTAACCGATACATTTCATTATTTATATTTCAAAAGTTATAAATGATTTAACTTAAATAAGTTATTTATTAATATTTTTTATTATCTGATTATAATTGCTTTAGTAATTAAAAAAATATCAATTTAACAATTAAAGACAGTATGTTAATGATTAAAAGAATAATAATTTAAAAATTAAATATTATAATTATGGATGACAACGGGTCGGGTCGGACACGGATAGTGTCTAACCACAACCCGACCCACGACAAAAAAATTCATCTGCTACCCGTCCTGCTACCCGTACGAGTATCTGTTTAAAAAATATCTGCGGATATTTTAAAACCTGTGGATACCTGCAAATATTAAACAAATATATTTCATAAATATATAAAATAGAATTTAAATAAAATTAGAAAAAATGTAAAATAAAATGTAAATTATATTAAATATAAATTTAATTTTATCTAATAAAATATAAACTAAAATTTAATTTTTATTAAATTTAACTTAATAAAATATAATTTTAATTTTAATTTTTTATGGATAACGGGTATCTACGGGTATAGATAGTATAATATCCACACCTAACCCGTTTATAAGCAGGTATTAAAATACCCATTACCCGCGCTACCCGCAAGTAACAAATACTTGCGAGTACCAACTATCCATCACATATTTTATCTGCAGATAATATTTTACATGTACTTCAAAAATGAAAACTTCAACAAATATTTATTTATTTTATTAATTAATCTTGTATTCTCTTTATTTTTTCTGATTTTGATATTGTTTTAATCAGTTTGTTTGCGAGGGTTCAATGGTAATTTTCTTTGCTTAGAATACAAGAATCTAATCTACACATGTTGTATAAATCTTGAAAATTAAACTAAAGGTCATTGTTTACATAAATTATTTGCAAAAATTAAATTTATTTTTAAATTATTAATCATTGCCATAATATTTTTTTTCTTCTAACTTGCACAATCTTAATTACCATTAGTAATAGATAATTTAGTAAAAATTTAGTTTGAAAAAGAATTTTTTAGTAAAACAAAATTGTTCACTTGATGAATACTTATCATTATCAAGTACGATTTCTTGGATTATTTAAATAATATATAATTATAGTATATTGCAAAAATTGAACTTGTTCAAGTCATTTAAATGTACTTATATCTATTTTAGTTTTTAAATAAACATGTATATTTTTTTCTTATTATTTTATTATAAAATGAGATTCCCACATATTTAATCTTTTAGCAGACATCTATGTTTATGATAAATAACATTCATCACATTTTAATTTTAATTTTAATAAATTTTACTTTATCCTTTATTTTGTTTAAAATGCCATATAAAACTAAAATCAAATATTACATTTTTAAAATATGAAATAAATATTTTTTATATAAAATTTTAATATTTAATTATTGCATTTTAAAATATCATAAAAACTAAATTATAAATTTCTTAAAAAATATTATATTTATGTGAAAATAATGATTTGATATCAAATAAATAAATAGATATAAATATATTACTAAATTTGTTAACGTTTTACTGTATTTACATATAATTTTAAATCATGATAAATAAAAATATAAGTAATATAGTTTACTTTATTAAGAATATAAAAAAAAAGTAAATAACTATTTTAAAATTAAAATATCATAATATCCTTTTGATCTTGAAACTGACTTTGAGTCTCAAACATGAGTGTCACTATTAAAAATGTAAAAAAAAAAAGAACATTTATTAAAATATAAACAAATGTGATATTTATTAAAAACATATAAGTAGGAGTATTATTGCATTAAAAACATTAAATATATAAATCTATTTTAATTTTGATATGGCTTTAATAAATATAACATCCTCTAATTTTTTTATATGAAATCTGCTATACATGATGAATTTAACTTTAAATAGGACAGAATAGTTATATCAGACTCCATTGGGGTATGTAAAGAGGTGCATACATGTAAAGTTTAAGAGTCACATTACAAAAAAAAAAAAAAAAATCTGGTTTCTTTACCTTTACCTTTTACCTACTCTCTGAGTTGAATAAATCAAAAGTTATATATTCACAATAAATAAATTAGAGAATCCACCTAGAAATCTAACAAGACCAAGGTTTTAGGTAAAAAAAAAACATATTTACCTATAATTAATGTGGGAAGATCAGATATAGTTGGATGTTCCATATACCTTCACCTATAATTTATCCATGATTAAATAGATAGATAGGTTAATGAAGATGCCGCAACTAGGCCCAACTGGTTAGATAGAATAAAAATGGAGTAGTCAGTTATCATGTTTATTAAAAGAAAATAATCTAAAAAAATTAAATATAAATTTGGAGTACAGAAAAAAGTAATGCTCTGTAACATTATTCATAAAATAGTTATTTCTAGTTATTAAGAACATTATTTATAAATTTTAAAAATATATATTTCATCCTAAAAATCAGAAAAAAATACTGTTAATTTATAAAATTTCAAGCATATTTTTTAACCAACCTATTTGACAAAATATTTTATAAATGTAGACAACTAGTATGTGATGTCTCATTTTTTATGTAGTATGTGTATGCGTTTCCACCATGGACCATTTAACGGAAATGTTTTCCCCAACATTCATTCACTACGTCTCAGGTTCATTGAATTGTATACAAGAGATTAGAATATATGCAATTTAACAATTAATAACTTGTTAATATACTCAGCCACGAAGATTTTGGACAAGATTTTGATGCTGCAATTAACTCCTAAGTATTTTTTTTTTTCTAAATCCCTAACTAGGCTCATAGGTATGGAAGGTGCAATGGGCATGCAGAAATTCACATGGCAACAATTATTTGAATATTTGTTGTTATTGCATCCTCCAATGATTCATGAAGCGCTAGGTTGAATACTATGTAGCCCTAACTCTAGATTAAATAAATAATAATGCATGAATTAGTTGTTCAACATCGTCGTAATTGTCCTTGTTATTAATCCTGTGCAAAGACTAAGACGTGTATATAAACAAAGTTAGAGAACGGAATAAATTTTGTATGCCTCTATGGAGTATTAGAGAGATGTGTTTTTAGCCAACAATGATTAAAAAGAATAGCAAGGTCACGATGTAGACGGTGAAAGAGACACTAAAGGACGAGAAAATGATAGGATAGATATACTTATGATATTCAAAGTGAAATAGGTGAGTTATTATTAGTTTTAATTTTAATTATTTCGCTGTCTTTACAGCAATTTTAACTATTTAATACACGTTTCTTTCTGAAATGAATCATAATTAATGCAATGATTAGTGTAATAATTTTTTTCCATAATAAATGAGTCTTTATACGAGAGTTTTATGTGAGCAGATAATAAACTAACTAGTCTCATGGGTATTGTCTGAAACATCTCTATTTTGATCGAAATTTCTGCATTATAACTTGATATGAGTATGGGTATGAGGAATTTCTGATTTTTTTCAATTGGGTATGGAGATATACATATATGTCTCGTCCCCATATATGTTAAAATACTCATCTCCGTCATATCCTTATCCTCGTTTAAATTATTAAAATATTCATATTATATATATATATATATATATATATATATTATTACACACAATTTATATTTTTTATTTCTTCTAATTGTTTGGTTTGTCATGAAATTCATTTACATCTCCACTATATTTTTCATCTTATCATAACCTTTTTGCAATTATAATGATTATGTCAATTAAATATTTGAATATTTCAATTCTTTTTTAATATTTTTATTTATTGTATATTTTTCTTTCACATGAGAATGTTTAATCGTCTCATTTCAAATGTTTAATAGCATAGCACAATCCTTTCATTTACTAGGTAATATAAAAAGTTTAAATTTTTTACTCTATTATTATTAATTTTTGTTTCATTTAAAGAACTCTTTTATTTCGCTAAAATAATTTTTGTTATTATTCAACCATTAATTCTCTAAGGTAATATTCACATTATCATACCCTTAATTATATACTTCTTTTTCTTAGTGCAATTTCATTCAATAGTCTTTCAAATTGTTTTTAAGACACAAATTTGATAACGTTTTTAATATTTTTATTTGTTGCTTATTTTTATAGTGTAAAATACTATTTTAATATATCTTATATAATTACTTTTTATTTTTTAACTCATTATCATACTGTAACTTTTGTCACTATAATTGTATAAATGAATTTTATTTACTATAATATAAAAATTTAATGTAATTGTCATGAATTTTTTTTATCACCATCCAATATATACTGAAGTTTCAAAAGATACAATATCTATACTAATATTTTATTATTATTAGTTTAATTTTTATTTTTTGCGCGATTGTAATCAAGTAATGTATTATAAATTTTATTAGTGTATTAACAATAGATTCATTAAAATTTAAAAAATTGAAATAAACAAATATTCAAAATATATATTAATTTGAATATTTGTTTTCCTTTTATGTTTTTTTAAAAATATTTTTAAAATTTTGTCAACTAGATTTCATTAATGTTTGTAAATTTCATAAAAGTTTAGGTTCTCATCAATTTTTATTTGATACTTTAATTTGAAAGGTATATAATTATAAATTCATTCTAAGTATTTGACATAAAAAAATAACTCTCTTCTTAATATTAAATATTTGATAATATTATATTTTTATTACTATAATTTTTTATTATCTTATAAAAAATAATTAATTAATATTAAAATAGTAAAAAAAACTAGTACGATGTATTTTTTGTGTTAGCGCATGCTCGTATAGTTCGAGCTCGAGCATTATTAGAAAACTACATTAGAACATTTATAATTTTATGTCATATTCGTTGAAAATGTTTGGTCAAATAGGTATAAACAAATGTTTTGTCTATAATTTTACAAAATTTAAATGTTTGGCAACCTTGACTTGTATCAACAGCGGTTTAGTAGTATAACAGAAAAGGGTCAATCTATTACAACCTGTTAAATCAAGTTTATTATTAACTCTATATATACTTTCTTCTCAACTTGATTTATATATGTATTCATGTGTAAGGTCTTTCTGTCTCTACTTTTGGTTGTGTATTTTGTAGCAGCAGAACAAGTTAGTGGTTACTCCTTTAGTCCCATGTGCATCTTTTTTTAGGGTCTTTTTAATTTTTGATGGATTTCTAGTTATTAACTGTCATGTCTTGAAAGATTTCGATATCAAGCTTTTGTATCTTTTCATACATGTTATTGAATTTTTTGTAAAATGGTTAGAGCATCTCATAAGTGTTCTTCTTTAATTTATTCATTCTTTGTTAAAAAAAAAAAATCAGATATGTAATCTCTACTTCTCATATTTAAACACTCTTATACGAAATTTCCTTACTTAGACATGGGAAAGTCTTTTTAGGTGAATCCTCTCATACACATATTTGGACCCTGATTTAGATCTTTCCATTTGCAGACAACTTTTCCAGTAATAACATATTTATTTTTATCAAAATGAGTCCATGAAAGTAAGCTAAATAATAAGAAATATTGCCACTATCGGTCTCTTGATCCTAACTGCTTTTTGAGATTTGTTTGCAGTAACCTTTGGTTTGCAAAGTATAATGTGTTATTTGTTTAACTCTTGAAATTAAAAAGAATTAAATAATTTTTTAAAATTTTTAGTTCTGTAATTAACTTCATAAACATAATCATTCACCGTTGTTTTAATTTTGCACTTACTAATTAATATTATAATTTAAGTCGCGTAAACTTTAAATATTAAATTAATGTAATTGATGAATTATATATTCATATACTTATAGGAGTTTTCATAATTTTAAGATTATTCTGTGATCATTATACACTTTCAGAATTAAAATATATAACAGTGTACTAAACTTGTTTTTGATTTAGGTTTATTTGACAAAATTAGATTATAAGTTAGCTTGTAGTTTGGAAGTTGCTATCTTATAATATATTGTATTAACTTCGAGATAATATATTGCACAAGAAAATAATTAAATAATAATAAATGTAGAGATAAAAAATAATTATTTATTGTATTAACTAATTTATAAATTATTTTATAAATTAAAAGTTATTGATAAATAATTTTTATTAATAAAAAAATTATAACTGATTAGAATATAAATAGTGAATGAATTAACTTGGAGAATGAGAACATATTCTTTGTTATTGAAAAGAAGAATGAAAATGTCAAAATTTCTAATAGAACGCTATTTTCCGCAAAACTAATATAACTTCAAATCTTAAGATTGAATTTCTCTTTAGTATCTATAACTCTTTTTTATATATATATATATATATATATATATATATATATATATATATATATATATATATATATATTAATTATATAAGCTATATCTTCGAATAAATTAAAACTCCTGTTACAAGAAAATTTCTAAATAATGATTAATTTGAGTAAAAAAATAATAATTAACCACTATAGTAATTAATTTAGATACCAATTTATATCTTAAAAATTATTGATAACTAAAATAGTTTTAAATATGAATTAGTTCTTAATATTAGCTATCAAAATTGTTGATGTTAAAGTATTTGGTTTTTAAATTGGTCTCCAAATGACTAATCAGAGACTAGAGCTGTCAAAGTAGGTTGGAACCTCTGAGCCAACCTGGCCCACCATAGGTTCAGGTCGGATTGGGTTGAAACTTTTTTACAAATTTCAATATTGGTTAATTTTTTACTAGGCCCACCAAGAACCGGGCTCATCCGAGTTGAATTTGTGGTGAGCCAGCCTGGCTCACCAACCCACCTGTAGATAAAGGATCACACAATTTTTTTTATTCGAGTTGGATTGGGGTGTTTTCTATTTTTTTAGCCAACATATTGGATTGGCAAATGCAAATCTAATATTGGTTGTGATTTTTGTTTGTATTTGGGATTGAACATTATTTTTTGGATTGTATTTAGATTGTATTGAAGTTTATTTATATTTTAATCACAATTATAATTTATTTTTGTTAGGACTGAAGAAAAAATTATATTTTTTTAATTAAGTGAGTCAGTGAGTCAATCTGTTTAACCCACCAATCTGTGGTGGACCGAACCGGGTTTGAATTTTTTTAGTTCATTAATAAGTGAACCAGGTTGGGTCAGCTAACTAAGTGGCCAACCCGTGGTGGGCTAGGCTGGGTCGGGTTGAGTGACCCGTTATAACAACTTATTAGAGACCAATTCTTTTGGTACCCAAAACCTTGGTAGCAATGTTAATGAATAATTTAGAGACCAATTCAGAAGAAAAACTATTTTAGTTACCAATTAAAAACCATATATAATTTATATTCATATTAGAAATTATTTTTGTTACCAATATTTTTTAGTTTATAAAGTAGTATTCAAATTTATCACTATAGTGACTATTATTATTTTTTTGTCACTAAAATTGGTCAGTTTTTAAGAATTTTCTTGTAGTGTCCAAAATTTTAAATGTGATTTTCACTTAAAAATTATTTCACACACTTGTACAAGTTTAATTTAAATTTTAATCGCTACAATATTATTGTGGTGTTGACGACAAAGAGAATAAATTCACGTATTGTATGTATTGTTTACTATTAAAATAATTTTGGAACTTCAAATAGTTTTGTCTTTCCTTATAAATGACTAAGGTTTCCCTTAGATGAGAAGGTACATAAGATCCTCACAACTTTTCATATAAATCATCGTATTTGAATAGAAGCAAACAAGGGTGTCTTGTTTTGTGGCCTTCCCTGCTTCATCAACAACCAACCTTGAAAGCAAAAGTAGGTTTATTCAATGACGTTAAACTTCAAAAAGTAATTCTTACCGGGATACCTTTATGTGATACACAGGCAACTTAGACTTTATCATATTAGATCTCCACATAAAATTTGCCCCTAAGTATGCTTAAGCAAGATTAGTATTAGAAAATGTGACTTAAAACCCTTTTCTTTTGCGCGTATACTTTAGCCTCTTTCTCATCAATCATCTATTCAAGTTGTGAAATCAGTGTTTCAAATTCTGTTTCGATTAGGAGACTACTGTAATAATTACCTTTATTATAGAGTTTAAATTAACTCTGATATGTTCTTAAAAGCGTGTTACCTTTATTACCAAACTTAACAACTGATTACGCATTTCATTTTAACTCGAGTAAGTAAAGCAACACCCCCTCAGAAAACATTAGATAATGACCATACAGAAAAGCTGAAAAATCTGATTTTTAATCTTAATCTACAATGCTTACGTGACCAAATTGTTCTGAGTTGTGACCTGTTTATGCTTTAATTTTGCAGGGGGGGAAACAAGGAAATTTTGAAGTGCGTGGATATACATGCTAAAAAAGTGAAGGTGAAACTAGGCTGGGATGGGAGAGAGATCACGAGTAACGAGGGAGATCGAAGAAAGAAAAAGAACTATCAAATCGTATTAGTTGGGTTGGAATGCTATAATGGCTCCAACATAATTAAGCTTTTTCACATTACACATCTGATGGACATTAAAAGCATGATTACTTTTGTTGCCTCTAATTATTTGGTGAAAGTTGTGATTTTCTGTTCTGTGCTGAAGGAGAGGAGAGGGATAACTATGTATGTATGTATGTCTGCAATTGGACGACATTGTCTGTAACCTGGGGGGTCTGTTTCTGATAATAGACATGTCACCTCTGAGAGTTTATCAATCAAACTCATTTTCAAATATTCTTCGATAAAATTAATATATCTAACAAAAATTTTCACGAAGATGATGATAAATTTATTTTGAAGAGATTATGGAAAGTCTCATCATAAGGAAAAAATGAAGTTGTTGATGAAGAAGCTTCAGAGCCCCGAGATTGAACCTACCATGCGCTGTCACAAGAAAAAAAAAGAAGGAAAAAACTGAAGCACTGACATAAACTCCTCAGTCCTGAGTCACTTCACCCCAAGATCTAACCTCCAAAAGAAAACAAAAGGCCTGAAAGAAATGAGAAAAAGTGATGTAAGTACTTGACTATTTGGACACACATAATCTTACAGCTCATTCATGCTTAAAGAACTGAATCAATGACATGATAAAAGCTGATGCTTGCCCATATAATGCTGTACTCCATTAGAATGCAAATCTAAACGGTGACTTATGCTGTCTTCCTTTTAGTGATATATGGCAAAATTTACCACCTAAATGACAGAAGATGTGTCAAATTTAGGAAACTCTTCTCTGTGGAGGAGAAAGTCACCTCACCCCCATATAGTTTTTTAGTTAAAGGGGTGTGCTTCCATTTTTCATCATGTTTTTGTTCCCACTTTACTAGTAGTATGTATGAATATGCTTTTTTTAATTCTTTCACAAGTTTTTCTCATTATATTCTTTGCTTGAGATGTGAAATTAATCTTAGGAAGTTATGTTTAAAGTTGCAGTAAGTTGTTCTCTCTCTCTCTCTCTATACATATACAGATAAAAGATAGCAGTGTGTGTTTTCAAAACCAATAGAAAATGAACAACTTTTACTCCAGGGAGGAAAAGAGTTCCTTTCTTTTGATTACGGAGGCAGAGAAAAATAAGGGATTCGAAGTACGCAATGAAGGTTTATTGTAATTCGAGCTGCCATGGAAGAGAGCACCAAAGTTTGGGTTGTCATCCATAATGCACTGACTCATAGTAGGTATTTGATTTATTGATACTTTAGGTAAAAGGATTCCTGTTGAATTTTGATTGGTTTTCTTTGGTTTAAATGTTAAGATCAAATTATTGCTGTCATTTTTTCACTGCATTCAAAATGGTCCACACTGCCTACAATCCTTTTATTCCCCTCTCACCTCATCATTACTGTTAGCAACACATTCCCAAATCGCCTCTATTTATATTATTAACTAATTTCAGACATTCATTACCCCTGATTTCAGAAATTTGCATCTCTCTCTCCAAAACAATGATCATAAAAACTCGAGTAAGCATTAAGAGGCTTAGTTTATTATAAAGGGTAGTAGATAATCACCACAATTTAAATTTTACAATATTTTAGCAAAAAACAATGACAAAGAAAGAGCCCCAAAATACGTTTTCTTTTTTGTTTCTTTTGTTCGTTCGGTGAAAAGGACATGTGAATGCGCAGATGTGAAAATAGCCATACGAGAAAAAGGTATACAATGTTATAAAGTATTGTTAGAATAAAGCGATTTTCATCTTTTCTTCCCTGCAATTTTCTCATCAATGAGAAGTGTAATTATTGTCATCACATGACTTCTTAAGCTTTCATGAGAATCACATTAGGACAATTATGGGATCCCACTTTTTTTACACCTACAAATCCTCAACTACTGATAATTTTATTGGTAGAGACATATCAATATTATTATAATGAGAAATAAACTGCGAGTTCAATGCATAGTGCCTTGGTCATACATATACTACTTTTTCTAATTCTTTCTCTCATCGGTACATAGAAAAAAGAAAAAAAAAACAGAAAACAAGGGGAAAAGAGCCCTTAATTTCTTTAATGGCAAACACATATTTGCGGGAAATCCTATTTTTGCTAAGATATTTACATATTTTGGCGTTAGAAGTATTCAAAATGATGAGTTCTAAGCTGATATGGTTGATCCCTTTCTGTTTTGCTTAGTTTTGGTAGCAAAACCCTACTACTCCTAATTTTGTTCATATCACTGGGGACTTCAGGTGGCCTAACGGATCTAATTAAGGCCCAATTTACACCCTTGAAGAACTCATGCCTTTTGATCTCAACAGAACCCGTACAGCTTCCAATTCTCTTATTTGGATTCTTCACCAAGAGCTTGCTTATAAGGTCTTGAACTTTCACCATCTCTTCATAATCCTTGCTGCTGCTAACAGCGATTCTGGGAAAAGCCAATGGTTGCTTCAAAATGTTGACGAGGGTTTTCTCATTATTTTCACCTTTGAAGGGTGTTCTCCCGTATAACATCTCGTACAAGAACACCCCAAACGTCCACCAGTCCACGGCACTCCCATGTCCTTGCCCCAAGATCACTTCTGGTGCCAAGTACTCGTGTGTCCCCACAAATGACTTCGACTTGGCATCAATAGGCTCAGCCACCAGCTCCGGATCAAGCTCTTCCACCTCAACATTTTCTCTTATAACTGTTGTCACTGTCGCTTTCTTTTTCTTGCTTGATGCCAACAAACATGACAGCACAGGCTGCATGGGGGCAGTGCAGGCTGGCACAGATCTCTTTGTACTCTTGATACTGCGTTCCACTCTCGTCTTACTCCTTAACAGCTTCGGAACAACGTCACATTTCAGTGAAAGATCAAAATCTGAAAGCATAATGTGTCCATCCTCTCTCACAAGCACGTTCTCTGGCTTCAAATCTCTGTACACTATGCCCATCATGTGAAGATACTCTAATGCCAATAGCGTCTCAGCCGCATAAAACCTGTGTAGCGTTTTCCATATAATATTACCATCATACTAACACCTCACCTCATCATAATTCATCATTCAACCATAAATCACTTCTTAAGTTTTATTAACTCTTAAAATATTACTATATAAAGTTGTTAGTGGTTGAGTACTCAGATATAATTACTTATTTTTCAAATGCAATATTAAAAAGTTGATAGAAGAATAAACACCGGTTCTCTAAAAATAAGTTGAAACGTTCGTAAAGGAGAGAAGGTATAATAAGGCTTCGGATTCTCTACACGGGAATTAAAAAGCATGATTGAGAAGAGAGAGTTGGATTAGTGATGAGTGAAGTAATAAAAAGTTTGTATGAGAAACATGATTAAAAAAGAGGGTAAGAAAGGAGATGGGAAAAGTGCTTACTTAGTGGATGTTATGGAAAAGCGCTTCCCGGGCTGGCGTTGGCGTGCAGCGTACAAGTCGCCACCGGGGCAGAACTCCATGACCAAGCAAGAGTAATGAGAAGCGTCAAACTCAGTGTACAAAGTAGGCAAGAAGGGGTGATCAAGCATGGCGAGAATCTCCTTCTCCATCTCCGCCCTCTGCAGCTTCTTCCTTATGGCAAGTGCCTCTCTGTCCACCACCTTCATCGCATAAAAGCACTGCGGCAACCCCACCACGGGGTTCCTTATCTGGCAAAGGTACACGTTCCCGATGTCGCCGCTCCCCAGCCGCCGCATCAGGCGGAAGTGCTCCAGACCCACCTGCCCCTTGTCCCGCCGGAGCCGCCGCATGACCTCCCATGCAGCCTGGTTCGCCTTGTGGGGCCTCGCGTGCGGACTCTCCAGGGTGGAGGAGCACACGGAGACCGAGCTCCGGCGGCGCCGGCTGCCGAAGCTGAGGTTGGTCATCCAGCTCCGGCTGGATTCCGGCACGGTGATGGAGGAGGAGCTGCTGTCGTAGTCGGGTTCATCCCTACTCGGCGGTGTGGTGTTGATGGCGGTTACGGTGGTAGGAGCATTCATGGTGGGTGCAGGGTATCATAACATGTACGTGTGAGAGTTTTTGAAAGTGTGTGGGTTTGTGATGAAGTGGGGTTTTTATATTGCTTAAGTTGGCTTTGGTGTGGTACCTTGCACATGCGAGACCAGAAAATAGTGACGTGGAACAACGACCAATTAGGAATTTTACAAAGGTCGCTTTTACTAAATTAATTGAATGGCATGTTAAGTAAAACCTACACTGAAACCATTAAAGCCAATATTTGAGCGACGAAAGTTACAGTATCTTAGTTGTCGATTTTATGTGTTATTTTTTGGGTTTATAAATTGAGAGAATGTGTATGGAAATAGAAATGGAATCTTTTTTACTGAATGAGAGGGTAGAGGACGGAAGATGTTGATCCTAGGAAGAAAATATGTCAAAAGAAGAACAGTGAAGATTCCTGAAATATTAATATTCTGTGTGATAGGCTATGTTTGGGAGTGAATGAATCCTTAGATTTGATGCGAGGAAGCATTGGATTAATATTTGATGGTTGAGATATGAGATATTGTGTTGTGAAGGAGTGGTGGGAAGAGGGTATCAATTGTATGAAATGTGAGGAGCAAAAGGTGTAGCAACTAAAGCTTTTGAAGAAGTTGTTTATGTTTGAGGCATGTTAGCTCACGCACCAGGCCTTCTGCTGACGAACCCACTACCTTTTGTTCACCCTCGAAACTTATTTCCAAAACCGATTATTCTGTTCTGTTACCTTAAACTTTAATAAAATCTCACTTTTCTTTTTTGTATTAAAAAACTATATTATCTACTGTCGCTCTATGCATCATGTTATTTGTTTCAGTATATATTAAGATTATGTCCGCATAATTTTCCTTCTAAGACTTCTCCTCATAATAACTCATTCCAAGCTCAATTATATTCTATGAATAAAAATTTTATGAAATTAATTCATTTTTTATTTATATAAAAAACTATCTGTTTAAATTTAATTTATTGTGACTTAGATACTTATATTTTTTATATATGGTTTTGTATCTGTTAAGTGTTTTCTTTATAATGGACAAAGATCGCTCAAGTTAAAAGTGTCCAAATAAATTTATGGACCAACCTAACTTGTTTTGACAGCTTAGTTAAAAAATTACACTTTCTTAATATGGATAAAAATAAACTTAAATAAGTTCGAGTCGATTTAGAGGTGGATTAACCTATAAGTAATTTTTATATATGAATTTTGAATTCTTCCATGATTTGAGAATAAAACATGTTTAAGGAAATCAATTAACTAACCTGTAATAGATCAATTTTGTTGAGAAATTTATACTCGTCATAAAGTGAGAGATGGTTTGTTTGAGTTTACCAATCTTTAAGTTAATTCATTTTAACATTTTTAATGTTGAATATTTCACGTAGAAATATTGTTAAATATGAGTGAAAATCTCATATTAAAGTTAATGATTTTGTGTACCTGAATTTGTAGGATAAGTTTGTCCTATTCTCACTCTCAATGTCCTCAATATGAGAGGATAGGTTAAAAATCATACATCGTTAAATATATGATCAAATTATTATTATATATATATATATATATATATATATATATATATATATATATATATTTAAGTGGATTATTTTATAATATTAAATTAGACTTTAGGTCCACTTTTATTAGATGATATCAAAGTTTATCAAATGCATGTCCTATCATCCACTATTAATTTATCTATTCTCATGTTCAATATTCTCAACATGTGTGTTTATTTTGATAAGAAATAACAAATACATGAAATGATATTCTTACTTGAATATATTTTGTATTGGAACACATTAACAAAATGAGATATATTTACTTGACAAATAGTATAAATTATATAAATTATAACATTATTATGTGTTGAAATTTTGAAAAATGTTTTTGCAATGAACTTTGATGATAAAATGTAATTGTATGTCCTATCTGCATTAGCCATGAAAGTGTGATAATAAAATTTGATATGAATTAGATGTTAACATATGATAAGACTTGTTCACTATAAAAGGCAGCGTAGGTTTTTCGTCCTTAGATTAGACAATGGATAAGTAATATGAGTGTGAATGTTGTCTTTTTGGATATTCTAAAAATGAATTGAACGAATGTATTTATGATTATCATTTCATGTAAAATATATGAAATTTGTGGGTTGGATGGGTTAACTAATAGTATAATTTAATTTACTTGGAAATGTAATAGTTTGATTTAACGAGTGAAAATGGACAAACAAATGCTACACTTTGATGAATAATATGCTTTGATTAGATAAAAGGTGAGAAAATAAGAACAAATAATGTTTTTGAAATTTATAGTCAATAGTGACAAACATGTTATGTATTGAAACAGTTTTCATGTTGTTGGAAACCAAGTTTTAGATTTATGAAAGTGGAAGCAATAATGCACAAGAAGACAGCATGAAGCACGGCGTTAAATGAGTATTTATTAATGAGTTAAGTATATGATTAAATCATTGACAATATCATTGTAGGTAACGTGTGTTAAGTTTTATTTTAATTTCCCTTTTTGTTTTGAAAAATTGGAAGTTGCTTTAATAATTAGGTCTCATAAAAAAATCATGGTTTTAAGACTTTTGTTGATCAGAAAAAAGAAATACTCTTATTTTTATTATGTTCGATATGAGTATTTTCAAAGCGAAGAAAAAAGTTTAAAAGGCTAACTCAAACATTAGTTTAATATTGGTAAAAAAAAAACGTTAGTTTAATAGATAGAATGCCACTAAATTTAAATGTCTAAGTGATTAATTGGAAACAGCAACCTGGTTTAACTTCCACGTCTCCACATATGAATGTTTGGGACATTGGATACACACATTTTGGAATGCTAAAATTGCTATATATAAATCAAATTGCATCTATAAGCGTCCAGTAATTATTTTTTTACAATAAATTAAGAATATAAAACTATCAATTAGAAAACATTTAGAAATTAACAGGTAACTTAAATATTAAGTTACGAATTGCACGAATCACAGTTGAAAAGTTATATCGTAGGTAATGAAAATTTTACTCGTGACCCAACCATGCATGGTAATGTATCTTTTGGTTTTGTTGAAACAATTATTGTTTCCTTTCATATCCGCTTATTGGACAAAATGACAAAGCTGTGTATAAAAATGGAATTATTATTTTGAAAATTTAAAAAATTCAATATATAAAATTTGTATATAAAAAACTTGTCAATTTATAAGCAAACTCAATCTTAAATGCTGTGCCTTTTCGGAGGCCAAAAATAGAATTAAAGGAAAGTTTGTGATGCATTGATGATTGCAAATAGATTATAAGTTGAATCCAAGACAAAAATTTCTTTTTTTTTTTTCTTTTATCACCGTTCAATAATAACGATAATAGAAAAAACATCTTAAAGGTAGATGGTCAAAAGCACCCTCTCTTTGTGTTAAAGCTTGTGCAACCGCAAATCAAGAACATTTTATTTCTTTTAGTTTTCTTTTCTGCTAACAAAGCAGAAAGTTGAAGCAGCATGCAGACGACATCGTAAACTCTGCCATGGATGCTTCTTTTTGTCTGATCAACCGATGACTCGAACTCTTGTTTAAGGATATATCATATAAATGTGTATTCCTTCGCATTAACTAACCAATGTTATGTCATGTGATATTAAAGAAAAAGAAACACAGAAAATAAAACAAAATTCACTGAACAAAACAGAGCAATAAATTGTCACCTATTACTCCCTGCAACGAAATCACTGCAGAGGAATGAGAATGCACGAAGAACCCGTGCTGCGAATTGAATTCACCACCCCATTTTGAAATTGGATGGGAAGGGAACAAGTAACATTAATATTTTTGGCTTAGGTGTGCCCGTATATTAATGTATGTAATTATTAGTCATACGGTACAGTGTATAGTATAGTATAACATACTGATCTTAATTTATGGTATCCTTGGGATGCATGTGAAGCAATATTACCTTTGCAGGTGTGTGGGGTGGCCACTCACTTTGGTCCACACCCGCGCCCACCTCACAGATACGAAATATCGTATATATACTTTGGAAAAAGTGGTGCACTACAACCATTGCTACGACTGATCAATGATGTCATCTTAATCATGATTCTTAGAAATGCTCTAGCTCAAGGATTTGATTTTGAATCGAACCTGTTTTGATGAAACATTCGTGCATCACAATCTGATATTGTTTCATAATGTAACAAGTTAATCACTTCAAGTGAAAACTATGATATATGGTCCATCTTAAACGCTCGTGTTTGCATTGCATTATTATCTCTTCGTAAATCCCACTTCATTGCATTTTTGCGAATGCACCATCATGTACCTCACTTTTCAAACTTTATACATCAGTCAATAAAGGCTTATCCCCCCATCTTTCTTTCTCAAAGTAGTCTGACTAGTTCTCACGTATCCATTTCATTATCTTCATCCCGTGGACCCTCAAACGGTCATTTTTCCTTTTTCCTATTAGGTTAATAATTATGCATGGATCACAAGAACAACAAAACAAATTCAACCGTGATATGGGTTGATTGGAACCGAATTGGATGTATGTCAAACCAGATCTTGTTTCTCGTTTGATGGCATTGTGTCACTTGTGATTCTACAGAATTCCCTTTGAATTGTTGCTTATGGAGGCAATAATTCTAATCATTCTAGTGTGTGTAACTGTGTCTCGGCAAGTACATTAATAAATTTTTGTTTTTTTTTGTTTTCCATTTCTCTCCTTTTTATCTGCAAGATCTTGTCGCGTACACTTTTGGTCACAATTCTGGTAGCAACCCAGCATAAATTGCAGTGATGCAGAGAGGCAAACATATAGGAAGACTCGAAGCTCCATCACTTGCTCCATAACATTCTTCTCCCCGGACCTTCAAAAAGTGCCATCAGCTATCCTCCAACGACCCACCTTTATGATGTCTACTTGTTTGCATGAAGCAAAACAACCCACAAAGAGTTTGATGAGAAAAAAAAAGGCAAAAACTTTGAAATAGGAAAAGAAAAGAAAAGCTAAACAGATAAAATTACTGGTTACTATACCAGTTTAATTAGCGATTAGCGTCCGGGTTTAAACTCACTGGGAGTTTTTTCTTCTAATCATGTTATTTTATTCACAATGCATAAATTTCAAATTTTTATTAAGGAGAATGTGTAGTAACTAATTAACACTCAGACTCACGATTATGTTAGTACTTAAAGAAAAGTCTTGTTATTTGACTATGGTTAATGGTGATAAACGTTGTTGTAGCAGGATATTGAAGTGGATTATGTATGGAGCCCATTTATTAGGATGCCATAAAAGGAAAGGAGCAGAAAAGTCCAAATGAGAGTCGATTTATTTAATGGTGTAAGATCTGAAGTGGGGTTGTTGTTGAGTTCTACATAGAAACCTGCCACTGGCACTATGAGTCTCGGCAATATTGATAATGAATTGACAGATTGTGGTAGATTTAACGACATGAAATGGTGAGAGGATAACTGCAAAGGAAGAGGACGCAGAAACAACCAACTTTAACATCTCTGAGAGGCAGCAGAGTAGTCAGAGTTCCATTCCTTTAATAATTTGGTGCATACACTGAACAAAGCGTGGCCAATCTGGCAACCGTGCAAAGTGATGAATCATATACCAGAATGAATATAAAGAAGAAGAAGAAGAATAGCAGAAGTGAAATTCAGAATCAGGACCTAAAATTAATAGCATTAAAAAATTGTGCAAGCGTATAAAATATTGGGAAGCATGAATTTCAGTGAAAAGTGGAGGAACGGTAGAAGGACACGTACGGATGCATATAGCGGGAAAACAGCAGTGGCAATCTTATGCGATCTTCATTTGTTGTTGTCTGGGACATGTCATAATGGGCACGCCAGCTTCTGCTCATGGGTTCCAAACCAAACTAATACTATATCTATTTTTATTTCCTCATGTGAGTTTGAGTTTAAAGCAATAAAAAGGGGTTATGGATGATACAATAAACTATATAGTTTGGGTTTAAATGTGTTTCTTCAAATTACTATTTGCCCACAAATTAAAAAATTTATTTTAAAAAGTTTTACAAATTAATTTATACATATTTTATTTTTGTTTGGATTAAAGTAGGAATGAAAATAGAAAGAAGGTATTACTCATGATGATCTTTACAATAGGCATAAGGAGTCACTTCTTTCCTTCCATTCTCTTTAAAGATATTATAGTAGATGTCTAAGAATCTAAAATTGAACAAATAAATCAGTTTGCATGCTCTATTTTTATAAGAAAAATAGTGTATTATTTCAGCTCCGAAAGTGTTGGTCAACCATGAGGTTTCCTTCTTAAATGAGTTTTTTTCCATGCTTGATCTTCAAACTTGGTGATCAATGGAGTTTTCCTTTCCAGGTGGGTTTCTCTTGAAGCCCACATGTCAATTCAAGGCTTGAGGTTTCCTTGCAGTGAAGGTTTCTTCATGTGTGGCTAAAGGCCAATATTGCTGCTTAGCCGCAGAACTCATATTTAAATCTTTAACAAACCATCCTACGGTGCTCAATGTCATCTTTGGGGCTCAACGCCAACTTCTCATTTTCCTTCATTTTACTTGCAAAAACGGCACAAATATATCAAAATGCCACTTTTCATAATTTTTCTACTCCTCATTCTATAGTCAAGGGTAAAAGGGTTTTTTTACTACTTTTTATATTAAAATTATGTAAGATAAATGTCTAAATGATATGTGATTTTAAGTAAACTATTCACTTATCTGTCGTCACAGACTGACCCAAACAGAGGGTCGAGACAAGTCGACTTAGGTCGAAGGTTAAAACGGGTTAACTAGAATCAAAGGTTTAGAAGATTGACATAGACCAAAGGTTAAGATGGACTGACCTAGGCCAAAGATATATAACAGTCGACCAAGGCTGAAGATCAAGAGCGATCACCCAGGTTGAATGTCGACATAGGCCAACTCGAGCAAAATGTCAAGACAAACGATTAAGACTAGGAGTGGCAAAACAGGTCAATTCGACTTGTCAAAAAAATGTTAGGTCGAGATAATCGATAAAAAAATTGATCACTAGTGATAACGTGCCCCCACACATGACAGGCTGACAGGTCGGGCCAGGTTGGCCTGTCACTTTCTCAAAAAAAAAAATTCTTTTAACTTGTTCAATTTGTTTTGAAAATTTTGAAACTTTTTATTTTTAATTTTGTTTGAATATACATACAAATGAATATTAAAAGCATATTTGATCATATAAAATATTTTCTAAACTTTTAATTGATTAATTAATGTTTTTAATTAGAAAAATTAAAATAATTCTTACATTTACATATTAAATTACTCTATTATAACAAATAAGTGGAACTTAATTTGTAAGTGTTAGTAATTTAAATTATAATATTGTATATATTAACACCTTTAAAAAATATAATATCGTTAACGAGCTAGCTTGCATTTTGGCTCATCGAATTGATAAGATACACAAGTTAAGGTAAAACGAGTTGATGAGTTGAAATTTTCAAACAGGCACATCCCATTTTGGACATACTGAGGGGTCGATCGGTCAATCCCAACCCATTTTGCCTCCTAGTCAAGATGAGCTAGCCCAGACTAATATGTACCAAAGATCGAGACTATCCGACTCGAAACAAAGGTCTAGACAGGTTGACTAGTGCCTAAGTTTGAAACAGTCAAGTTGGATCGTTTAGGTTAATGGTCGAGACAAACTAACATGATACGAAACCTAATTAACTCCGGTCAAAATTCAACCTAAGTTTACATAGGTTGAATGTCGAATCGAGTCATCCAAACTGAAAATCAATCTGAATCACGGCTCAAGTCGAGATTAAATTACTTTAAGTTAGTTAATACCAAATTTCACCTAAAAATAAGAATTTAAATTTCTTCATATTTTCAAATTCATAATTTTTTCTTTATATATTTTCCTCATCTTAATTATGTTTTTTTGACAATATTAACTTTATTTATTAAGACCGAAACGTATTGTTGAAATAACTACTTCTTGACATATGTCAATCAAGTTTTTTTTTTTTATTAATGTTGATAAAAACCTTTTTGTTATTTTAGTTGTTAGAATATTATTTTAGATCGTTATTATTTCATACTTAATATTAATTAGTTTTGTATGCTAATATCGGAAAAAAACTATTTTTTCTAGTGTGAATTACATTTTTTAAATTAAGTATGTCGTAATCATCTTTTTATCGATATTTGCAATGATTATTTTTATGATCAACAAATATATTGTTTTCTGTCAATATTAGTTTTTTTTTTCTATTCTAATCGAAAAACTTTTAACTAATGTTATTTATGATTATTCTTTTTACTAAGGTTAATTAGAAGAAGTTTTCGATCAACATTGATGAAATAGTTGACAAAATCTTCAACCATCAATATCTTAAAAGTAAAAATAATTTTGTCCAACGTTAATAAAAAACAATGTTAATTGATATAAAATAATTTTCTTACAAATATTAACTAAAAAGTCTTAAAGAAAATTATAAGAAAATAACGTCTAACTAATATTTACTAAAAAAAATAACTTCGGACATAACGAATGGCATAAGTGGCCCCTTTTCTCACCGAAACAACTGATCCGCACTACAAAACACAAGTCAGGAAGTACTAAAATAGACACCGTTTATGGTAAGTAAATAATGATTGTCCATCAAAAACGGTTGCGTTTCAAGCTGGAATATTTTTTTTACTTTTCGCTGGGGCATGTAACGACATGTCGTTTTGATGTTTTCAACATCATCTCCCTTGTCGCAGCAGAGTAGCACTGCACGCATTCTTCAGCGGTGAAAGTGAAGAAAAACGCCTATTCGATGAAATAATGAAATTCGTAATTGCGAAGAATCCCGTTAATCTCCTCAACTCTCACAGTTCGCTTGTTCCCTTTGGCGTTCCTTCCGTTGAACCCACTTTTCTTCACAGTTCGAGCGCGAAATGGACCCTTGGCTCCAAGCCTCTCATGTTTTCGTTTTCTTCCTTGAGAGCTCGGTGCGCTTCTTCATCGTGTTCCTCGAATATGTACGGAGGTTGGGACGATCTCGGCAGTTCAGACGCGCCTGGTGAGTCCCACGCCTTTCGCAATTTTCTCGTTTCTGTTGGAATCGATGATAGGAAGAACGTTTTCGTGTTCCTCTTGGGCCTCGTTTGTGCGATGGCCATTTCTAGGGTTAAGGTTTCTTCTATTGTCGTTCTTCCTGCTTCCGCGTTGGTTTTTGCTGTTGGTTTCACCGTAGGGTTTCTCCGAAACGGAGCTTTCGGTGAGGTGAGGGCGAGTGGGAGCGGGAGTAAGAGGAGGGAAAAGGAGGACAATTCGAATTCGAAGCTGTCTTCAGAAAAATTGCGGAGTTTGGTGGAATTTTTTGACGAGCTTGATCTTGTGGTCAGTAACTTGAAGAGTGAAGTAGAAAGTGCTATTAGGAATAATAAGATTCGGGTGAATGATTTTTATGGTTATGTTGTAGTCACAGATAAGATTAAAGTTTCACTTAAGAATGCTAGGAATGTACTTGGGGATTTGATAGACAATGAAGAAAACTCTGGTGGTGTTTTGGTTGAGAACCATAAGAGTGGTAAAAGAAAGAAACAAGTTGGAGAAGGTGGGGACCAGATGTTGCAGGCTTTTAGCAGTTTGTTTGGGGAAAATTTGTTTAGTTCCAATTCGACCAAAGTCAGGGAAAATGTTAAGCAAGAGGCGGTGCATAGAACATTGGATCAAACTAGAGGAAATGGTACAGTGCCTGTTATAGAAGACAGGGCTTTGAATTTTGTTGATGAACATAAGGGAAATCGTGAGTTGGATTTGGATCCTACTCAAAGCTCGTCTACTAACTCTGTTTTGGATATGAAAAAAAGTGGAAGAATAAGAACTACTCCCGAGGGAGACAATTTTGGCTTAGGGGGGGACATACGGAGAAGCAAAAATAAATTCTTTGACGATAAAGAGCCTAGTTACCGGAACAAAGGAATGAGGTTCACAAATAACCGTAGCTTCTCTTTGAAGATGGATTCCAGCAGCATAACAGACATGTGGGAATCCCATGACAATCTGCTTGACTCTGAGAGCTTTAATGTCAGAACGAAACGCATGGAAAGTGAGTCCTCTTTTACGCGTGAGCAGCTTCTCAACCAAGGTCAAAAGACTTTCAGGTCTTCTCGTGACTTGAGGGAGGGTGGTTCTGACAGGTCCCAATATAAAGATGATACAGTGAATTACGATGATCGTCACCACCTTGCAGATGATGATTTGCCTGCACACGAGAACGAATTCAATACCGCTTCATCTGCAAAGATTTCAGATGATATGATGTTCGATAGATATCTTGATGAAGCAACAGATCTTTTAAAACAAGCAAAAGAGTTTATAAAAGTCAGGCAGGATGAAGAGCAAGCTGAAATCATGCTATACAGGTCTGCAAACATACTATCCAAAGCTGTGGCCTTGAAGCCCATGAGTTTGTTGGCTGTAGGCCAGTTAGGAAACACTTACCTTCTTCATGGAGAATTAAAGTTGAAGTTTAGTCGTGAATTGAGAAGTCTTCTTTCTGGCAGCATCCAACCATCGTCTGGAAAACATGGTAGAATATTGAAGGGACTGAGGAATAAAATCACTAGTGAAGAAGATATTGCATCATTTCTTATTGATGTTTGTGAAGAGTGTGAAGAGCTACTAGTTCAGGCAGGCAGAAAGTATAGGCTGGCGTTGTCAATTGATGCAAATGATGTGAGAGCCCTGTATAATTGGGGTCTTGCTCTTTCTTTCAGAGGCCAATTGATAGCAGACATTGGTCCGGTAAGCATTATTCTTGACATCATTAAATTACCTTTTCTGTTCCTCAATTTGTTAGGGTGTTTTTTTTCTCATTAGAATACATGTTAGAATGCTGCTAAATTGATTCTCAAATTGGTAATTTGTTTAACTTAATATTAAAGCTTTTGTGACTTTAATGTTTCCTTGACATGATTCTTCTTCCAGTTTGCTAATGCATACCTTTGCTGTAAGTTCTGTTTCCAAATCAAATTTAATTTATATTCAAACATCACAGGGTGCTGCATTTGAGGCTGAAAGAGTATTCCTGGCGGCAATTGACAAGTTCGATGCTATGCTGTTAAAAGGCAATGTTTATGCGCCAGATGGTATTATGTCTATAAATTTCTGAACTTACCATTTTATGATTTCACGTACAGGTGCAACTAGAGAATACTATGTTCAAAGATTCTGCATAAATTTTATAGCCTTTTATGGACTGTTAAGGTCAAAAGCATGTATCTAGCTCAATAATAATTTCATAAAAAATCTATGTTGGAAAAACGGCATTAAGAATAGGAAATTATATTTTTATGACATACACAAGCACTGCAGCCTGAGATACGCTCACAGTTTAACACAAACTCCATGCTAATTGCTCGCAATGATTGATGACATTGTGATCATGGAAATTTTTAAACCTGAAAAAGTTATTTCCGGGATACCAACACTTCTCCTGCATTGATCTTATCAATTTTTCTCTTTCATTTATCCCTTTTTAAGTGTTTCCAAGGTCCTCTTGTTATTGAAAAGAAGTCCTGCTAACCTGTTGAATTGCAGCTTTGTTTAGATGGGGTGTCGCATTGCAGCAGCGATCTCAATTAAGGCCAGGAAGTAGTAAAGAGAAGGTGAAGTTACTACAGCAGGCTAAAAGGCTATATGAAGATGCCCTTCATATGGACACCAATAACATGCAAGTGAAAGATGCCTTATCCTCTTGTGTCACTGAACTTAATTATCGACAGTTTTAGTCAATTCACGAAAGAGTTGTCCTGAAGAATAATTTTTCTTTCAATCCTTGTTTCCAATTATTTTATATCTGTCTGACTTGGATTCACCACCAGAGACGGGTACATTTGCATAAGTGCAATTGAACACAAATGCTATGGTTCCAGGGTCGTCCTCATCTCTGTATTGACTCTCCCAGGATTCAGATAAAGATAGCACGTCCTCATCTCTGGATTGACTCTCCCAGGATTCAGATAAAGATAGCACGCATAGTAATAATTATAATAAGACATAGTAATAGTTATAATAAGGATAAAATGTAATAATTTTATTTATGCACAATCTTGGACACACAGGTTTCCTAATTGTTGTAATACACATGTTTTTATTATCATTCTTCTCAAAACATGATGATAGCATGATTTGAAACTCTCCACCAATTTTATTTCACAAGACTACAATGTGATGCTCCTACTGTTTCGATGCCAAGATTAATATTTCAAGGAAAATACTAAATTTCATTGTCAGGAAATGCACTGCTTGTTTGACTCTCTATATATATATACACACACACACAAAAGGATGAGTAGATTTGATTTTTTTTCTTCTTCTCATTTCATTAATTTTTTGTACTCCTACAAGTAAAATAAATAAATAAGGATATCTATAAATTGTTTATCTTTGCCCTCTATGTGATAATAAGTATTAAGGGTGATATTTCTGAATAATTGTACAATCAATGTTATGTTTTATATCATGGAAAGGGACTTTGATCAAAATTCATCAAATATCTATTAAAAATTACAAATAGCTAAAAATATCAAAGATTATTTTGTTTATTTATTATTCATTTATTTGTCTTATATTATTTGCTGAAAGAACATTACTATTGGATGACATATTTATTTAGATAAGAAAACAAAATACTATTTTTAAAATTGTGAATACATAGAAAGTAGAACATTTCAAATGAGGGAACAAGAAAAAAAAAACCCTTTAATATTGTAGAATTACTCAAATCTTTATATAAACAAGTAATATTAATATTTCTCATACTAATACTAAACACTATGGAATCAATCTGGAGATTTTTTTGGGATATACTGGAGATATCATTACCACTCAACTTGATTGAAATTGGCTCAGAAATTTTGAATACTTTCCGAGCATTAAATTTGTTAATATAATAATATTTTTACTTATTTGTTTATTTTGTATGATATAATAAAATAAATAAATTTCTACATTGAATATTTTCGATTTTTATAATATTATGTATAATTTAAGAATAGTATAATATCATCTAAACTGATTTATTTTTTAAATGATGTTTGATTGGACTAATGATGAATCTTAACCTAAAATTTTTAAGACAATAATAATGAATGATACGTATAAAATAATATAATTTAAAAACACACATTAATTTTATATAAAAGGAATAAAAATATGGAAAAACTTATTCATGAACTATTGATTTATTTTAATTTTAATCACTCTGTCATGTTTTCTAAAAACAATAACTTTTTAACTGTTACTGTTTTCTTTTTAGCAATGTCTAATTGTACGAGTTGGATCAAGTATTATTTCTAGGGCATGCACAACAGGTTTGAGAAATAAAATGTTATTTTTAAATGTAAAAGACAATTTTTGTTTAAAATTAAAAAAATTAAAACTAGATTCAGATGAAATTAATAGAAATAAAACTTGAAAGTATAATTAAGAAAAATAAATAAAATATTATCTGAATAATATTTTAGCACAACATTTTTATAAATTTGGATGTCTGCAAAATATATTTTATATAGCTGCATCTTAGGTTCCCCCTCTGCCTACAAGACCCAGTTCTGCAAACTGAATGCCTTGGCGTCCCAGAGTGTGCATTTTTGCTCATTAATTCTTAGTTTCGACATCCGCTTCACTCCTATGTAGGGTGAAGATTTGTGCTTCTGTTGTTTTTCTTTTATGATTGTTGGGCGTTTATTTTGGATTCTGAATTGCAATTCCTTTTAGGGATTGTGGTTCTTGTTTGTTGGGGATTTTGTTTCTTTTGTATTTGTGTTTTTTGAATTATATATATTTTCCTTTTCGTGTTTGTGAAGACTCGGTTGAAGGAGTGGTGGCGTGACACTCAAAACTCCAGGACCTGAATCTCATCAACTACCTCCTACAATCTCAAAGATTCCATTTCTGTCGCACCTTATTTTTCTCAGGTAACTAAAAACTAAAATCCGTGCTTTTGTCTTACCTGATCAATTGTCCTTGGGTCTCATTTTCCCTAACTCCAATCTTTTTTGGACTGTTTGCCCAGATACCATTAGTTTTACATTGATGTTCAATTGTGTTCAATTTGTATATTATAAGCTTGAGTTCTTTCATCTGCTCACTGTTTACTTCTTATAAGTATTCTTGTGTGCATTTTTATTTGTTATGATGTTGTCTCAACACAGCTGTACACTGGAAGTGTTTTTCCTGAGTTGGATCGATTTATTGTTACTTATTCATATATGCACACATTATTATGTTTATTTTATGTATGATTAAACTAACTGGAGTCTGTGTGTATCGACTTTCTCATAAGGAGAGAAAAATAAGAAGATAAGAAGAAATTACTCTATAAACTAAAATAATTTGTGTACAAGTTAAAAATAAAAAAAGTTTAGAGAAATTATAGAAGAGAGTGTTTACAGATTAGCTTACGCATAAACTCATTTTAACTTAAAGGAGAAACTGATTTCAATTTTCTTATTTTTCTCTTCTATAGGTGCATATGGACAAACTCTTCTAGACAGGTCATGTGTATTACATCAACAAGGAATTAATTGTCTTGTTGGTTACTGTCTTCTGCGCATATTGGAAGAGTAGTATGTAATTCATGCTGAGTTGTGCTTTGACTGTAAGTAATGTTTTACTATTGAGCCAGACTTTCACGCTACAGCATAAACAGTTATAGGATTTGGTGGAGTTTTCTGAGAACATGGATGACAACATGGACTTGCAAATCTCCCTGGATAAGCTACCAATCAAGCGGTTGGATTCCATTGAAGAAAATGGAATGGAACGATTCCCACCGTATGCTTTCCTCTTGATCCTCATTGTTTTTAAAGAGAAAACATTTTGCTAATGATGATGCCCTTTAAAAAATTTACAAGAACGAGAACATTGGCCCTATTTTATTGCAGAGATGTGGACTATGAAGAGAAGCGACTCTCTCTAATCAGGCGAATTGACTTTGCTTGGGCCATTGAGAAGGATGAGGAGAAGAAGAAGCAGAAGAAAAGCTCCAAGGAGACCTCAACACCATGGCAATGGCAGAGCATGGTAGAGAATTTGCAATTGGCACATCAGGAGCTCTCTGTCATCATTGATCTCATCAATACCGTGAGTGGTGCATGTTGCCTTTTGCATTGAATAACTGATATTTATGTTTTTCTCTATTCTTTTGGAACCCTTATAAGTTTAATTTTCTCCCTGGGTATCTGTTTTAAACAATGCAGTAAGCTTGAGGGTATTTAATTTTTGACACTGGTGAGAGATTGCTTCTAATGGAACTTTCTTTAGAAGAAAATGCTTGTTTTGTGGCTTATAGGAGAGGGTGTTAGTTTCATTCTTAAAGTGGAATCAAGTGTTTGAGAACTTTTATAATTTCAACTGAGAACGCTAGAGCAACTAATTATCATTGTTTCATCACGAGGCATCATCCTTATATGGTGTTAATGGAAATCTCCCCTTTATAACCATGTTTTGTGAATTTTGGGTGACAAGTTTGTTTTGAATACTGATTGAGATTTTATTTTGGGATCTTTTGGCATAGTTGTTTTCAGTGTGACTGTAATTTAGGTAGAGGCTGACAATACAAATATGCTTTGTTCAAATTATTGTGCTTAGGTGGAAGCAAATGATGCAGTAACAGTGGCTAGCATGACAAGACCAAAACTATTACCAAATGAAGCTTTGTCTGATCTGGCTGTATCTGCAGCCACCAAGCTGCAATGTTACCGTGTAAATATTCTTCTATCTTCTTTTTTTCTGAAAGAAAAATCCTACTTTTTTTAATGTTTATTTTTATTCATAATAAGTCAAGATTAGTTCCCCTTTTTACTGTGGCCAGTTTATTTGCTTAAATAAAAAGAATACAACTCAACTAGTGGCTAGTTTCGGGTCTCTCAAAACTTGCCTATGTGACAATTTTCTTAGCTTTTACTGTGGTATGTTATGAAATATTTGAACAAGCTTTCTACCATGTGCAGCAAGTTGGAAAATACTTCAAGCAATCTGCCAAGGCTTTCGAACAACAGGTTGCTCGGGAAGCTAGGTTTTATGGTGCCCTTATCAGGTGAATTCCAATTCTTAACTTTCACTTTAATATTCATTTATATGGGTTGATGTTTGCACATATTTGAGAACATGTTATTAAAAAGCTGGTTCTTGCCTGTGTCCATTTCACCAATGAATTAAAGAAACTCTCCTTTGGTTGTTTACTTAGCTCACATCATACCTATCACATGTCCTAACAAATGGGCAGGTTGCAGCAAAATTGGAAGGTTAAACGGCAACGTCAGGCAGCTATTGTTCCAGGGAATGAAGGCTTCACCTTTGATCTCTTTGATAACTCATACGATCAAGCTTCTATTATCCGGTCATTGTCTATGTCCACTGTTCGAGTCAATCATGATGCTGCTGGAATGCTGGCAATAAATATGTCTCCTGATTTATGCCATTCTCTCCAATTTGATTTTGTTGGTGCACAATCAGATGATATACTGAGGAATTCCAAGCAAAACAAGTCTCGTTTCTCAATTGACCATAGTTTGGGTGAAACTGGCAAAGAGTCCTCATCTGATGAAGAGTGTGTTAAGAAAACACATACACTCCTTCGCGAAGTACATGAAGCAATTTTCAATGAGCAGGTAACGAATTCTTTGATTATTATTATTGTTGCTTTACTGTATCCAGGCTAGTTTGTCCTATATACTTTGACCATTTCCTGTTGGTGGTTTGTTGCTTTTGACTCTTATTCTTTTAGGTGTTTGATTTGGTGAATCGAGAAGCATTTACCACAGTTACGGGTGTTAGTGTGACTGGAATACGGGAAAACTATTTACAGTTAAGTTTAGGTCAAGGAACCTCTGTGTACTTAGCACTTGTGGCCAATGGTCAAGAACATTCCACTGTTGAAAATGAAGTCACCAATAATTCAGAAAATGCAGTGTTACCTCTAGAATCGTCTGACGGAATGAAGCGCGAAGCCAAGCAGAATGCCCCTAAGAAAGGGCTGTTTTCCATCTGCTATGAAATTTACATTCAGCAGATTTTTCATGAGCATATATTCGGAAAAGGCGGTGAAAAACTAATTTCCTCTGGAAGTCGGTTGTCTGGGGTTCAGGCAAAGGAGACAAAGGATGGTGGATCCAATCTTCTTGGTCATTTTTTTATGTCTTTGTCTCACAGGATCTTTTCAGCCAAAGTTCTTGCGGAGCTGGAAAACGTGGTATTACTCTTTTCAAAATTAAATTTTAGCTGGTTGAAAAATAGACATTTGTTAAGTCTTTGATGCCTGCAGGTATCCAAAGTCCCATATCTGCAGTTAATTTCTAATCCCACGTGGCATTCTCGGGCTTCATCGTGGACTCTGTACATGGAGGTTCCCCAGTCTATCCTTCGTGGTAGCCAAATTAAAACATCAGATTGTTTGGAGAAAAATGCTGTCAAGCGTCAGTTTTGGATTAAGGCGGTGGTAAATGACAATTGTATCAATGTTAAAGCGGAAGGTTCTCCAAATGTCGCAGGCCTGTTCAAGGGAAAAATTGAGGAAACCCACTCAATAAACAAATATAACTGCAACTTAGCTGATCTTCCAGTGATTATTCTGCAGCAGGTAAATTTGATGCCCTTGCAATGACTTTTAAATGGAGAACTGCATGTATGTAACTGACTCACAATGGAGTCATACTTGTAATAATAAAAGTTGTTTATTTCTACAATTGAAACCATGCAGGTTGCGAGCCAAATTATTAACTGGTTATATCAGGAAGCTCTGATGGTTGGGATAAAAGCAAATCGGGACTTCTTATGCTTGTCTTTTGAGCTAGAACAGGGTGAAACACTAGGCCTAGTTGCAAGTGTTGATCCGGAAGATAGTGAAGGGTGTATATCTTGGTGGTTGGTCATGGAGGACAGTTTTGCCGAGGAGCAAAAGCTTCATATGAACATCACCGATGGTGCATCTGAGTATAGAAAATTCCTAGGTCACTTGTCTCTTGATTTGTTATACGCAACACTCATCGACTTGGTAGGCTTGTGCAGTGGTGGCAGTGGTCAATGAAGTTGAATCAAATGTTTTTCCTGCACTCTTCAAGTCCAAGAACTAGGAGAGGACTTGTGCGCAACCATTGTATATGTTTGCCATTTTAACTTGATTTATGTACACTACACCTCAACTAATTTGCTGTTGTCATATTTTTTTAGGGGGACATAGCTATTTTGAAATTAAGAGAAAAATGTTAATTTTTTTATGCTTGAGTTTTTTTTTTTTCTCACATCTATTTATACATTTGAATTTTCAAATTTTATTGTGATGCCATAAGTGAAAATAAACTGGACTATAACATATGTTAAAGGAATACAGGAGTATAAAAATTTTCATTTGCTGTGAAACCAAAGAAAAGACAATACTATTCTTGGGGTATTGTGAGTGAAATATGATAGGAGGAATGCAACTACTTACTTGAAGATAGCGGCTTCTATGCTTTTCGATGGATTAATTCAAATCGAATCTATATCTAAATAATTAGATTGAAATTGAATTTATATTTATATTTTCTAATAAATCACTTTGGATCTTTATAAGTTTAAATTTAAATATTCCGATTTGATTTAAAATTCAAATCCATTTTTGTTTTTTGAAAAATAATAGTTTTGGATGTTTATATATCAGTTTGATATTGATTTTAAAATTAATAACTTTTTTAAAATCAATTTTAATTTAAAAATTAAATAAAATTATTATGTGTTTTCTAAGAATATTATTTTTACAATGAAAATCTATTAAAATATTTTATATTTTATAAACTGTGCAATTAATCAAAATCTTTGAGGGCATCCTAATGCGCTGTTTTATTATGAATATACATGTGAAAATTTAAAAAGATATATATCCAATTAAAATGTGATATGATTGAATCACGATGTTTAAGAACACAATATAATAGATCGTTATATCGAATAGTCGGATTATAATTTTTTATCATAAAAATCGTTGCATGTACTACAGTATCGACTATGAGAAATGCACTAATCCACATGTAATGTGTAAACAATGATAATTGTGTACCATAGTCACTAGTTAGGTATGGATAAGGAGACATATAATACATATGATGAGTTACAACAATGAATCAAAGAGCCTAACATATAGATCAATAGATAATTGAGCATGTCATAACGTTGTTAGAATCTCATATTCTTTTATGATCCTGGCTATAAATGGACCTTTATATACCTTTAAAATGTCTTTTATATTATAACCATTACTCCTTTTTCATATTTGATACATGTTCTCTATAAAGTTAAGTAATGTATGGCATATCTTGAATGAGTGCGTTACTCCCAAATAAAAGCAAATGATATATTTCTTAGAAGTTTAATGCTGAAACATGAAGATTAAGAAATGTCAATTATCCTATTTTAGTAATATATATATATATATATATATATATATATAAAAGTATAAAATAATACGTTGAACCGCCTTTACTTAACTAGCTTAAGCCTGTGCTCCATAGCTACGAATGTACAAATATTAGGAATAACACGATTCCTCGGCAGATTATTCTTATGGATATGTTGAAATCAAATTGAGATTACAATTTCAGTTAAAAATGCTAGGATTGTTGTTAGGGCTTTGATTGATAGTGGGAAAAGCTCTAGTATTTTGGTTGAGAGTCATAAGAGTGATTATAAAAAGTTTGAGAAGAATGGTACCACATGCTACAATCTTTGAGTATTTTGTGAGTGGAAAATTTGTTTAACTCCAATTCGAACAGTCAGAGGAAATGTTAAGCAAGAGGCAATCAATAGAACATTGGATTAAACTAAGTGTCTACTAACTCTGTTTTGGATAAGAACAAAAATGGATGAACTGCTCCTGAAGGAGAAAATTTTGGCTTAGGGGTCATCTGGAGAAGCAATTACAAATTCTTTGATGATAAGGAGTACATTACCAGAACAAAGGATTGAGGTTCACAAAATAATCTTGTTCAGTACATATATGCTCTCCTAAAGTCATATCTTCCGTTGCTAAAATGCATTGGCTGACAGCCTTGTTAAGATTTATGAGTTCAACTTTTCCGGTCCTTAACTTATACTTCTTCAAAGACTATTGTTCACTGCAACTTCATGTCCATACTAGAAATTTTATTTTCTTACACAACTTAACCTGACATGATGTGTAAACAAAAAGCAACCCACTTCTGTAAGCTATAACAAAAACAAAAACATGAAAAATTATGATATACTTAAAGTTATAATTGTAAGCTAGTGATGAAAGCCACTCTACAGGCAAATTAAGTTTAAATCCCGTCAGCATCACCAAGGAGCACCGCCAAGCCACAGAAAAGGTTGCGATGTTTCCACATTTTTGTAGGCCAAGATTTATTACAGAACCAGGGAAGAGCAGAAAAATGGTAATTGTGTGGAAGCTCTCAGAACTCAAAATAATCTTGATCAAGTCACTTGCTTAATCATCATCCATCACATAAAGGAACAAAATAAATGCAGCACTATCCATCTCACAATCTCACAATAGTCAGTCATAACCTTTTCCCAGACAGTTCAAACAACGTTGAACCCTACAAAATTAAGAGGAAACATTAGGAAACTACAAACAGTCCAAAAGATCATAACTTCTAACATTATATAAAAGGGTGGATTCACTTTCTGGTATACATATTTTTTTTTTCAATATTAGTAGGCTAACTGTTTTTTAAATTAAAATAATTATATTGCTAATTTCATCTTTAAGTAATCGTTTTTTTATTTAACATCTTTTTAAAATTTAACCATATTTTTAAAATTAAAATGAGTATCTATGATAAAAAAAAAGTGATCATACATGTTTGTTGTGATTCATGTGAAATATAATTATGGGTCTAAACATGATTTAATAAAATACTAGTAGGTGAAATATAATTATGAATCTAAATATGATTTAAGAAAATACTAAAAAGAGAAGCTATCTTTTAACAAACTAATAATCACCAATTTCAAAAGAAATAAGGATTCTAACTCTGACATAATTGGTATAATGGATTACTCACTATTAACCATAAAAAAAAATTGTGAGCAAAAGAGAAAGGCTAAGAAATGAGATTGGACAAAAGAAAAATTGAAGAAATTATTTTCATTACATCTCTCACAATGAAGATAATTCCCTCTATTAATTTATGTGCTTATCATCAGTAGAATTCATGTATTAGAATTTAAGAAAACTACAACTTACACATCTAACATTTTCTCCGAAAGCATACCCCAATTTTGAAATCCCCATCGAATATCGAACTAGGCATAAAATGAAGCAGAACAAAACGAAAGCAGACCTGTTTCCTTCGCAAGTAGGACAAACGCAGGGGTTAATTGCAATAGGGTCGAACATGGGTGACCAAGCTATGGTGGCATTCCCATTGCACAGTTTGCATATATAAAACCCCTTCCCTCTACAAGCCCTACACGGCAACGCAACTTTTTCCTACATATAAAGCCACGAAACGTTCCATTACATCTATTTCCAAAAAGGAATAGGATAAAGTCATGAAGTTGAACTCATCCTTACCCGTTTCTTCTCAGACGCAAAGCGAAGCAATTTAATGGTAACAGTGGAAGTCAAGTTGAGAGTGACTACTCCACCGAAGATAACTGCAGCCATCCTAACCAATGGCGCCAGTGGCCTAGGGTTCATGTCTTGTCTTCTAATAAATATGCTTACACCTTTTCTCAAACAACTGATCCGCACCACAACACACAAGTCGCGAAGTGCTGAAAATACACACTGTTTATGACAAGTAAATAATAATTGTCAATGCAAAACGACTGCGTTTCGAACCGGAGTTTGTTTTACTTATCGATGAGGCACGTGACGACATGTCGTTTTGCTGTTTTCAACATCATCCTCTGTCGTTGCAGCAGAGTAGCACTGCACGTACTCTTCAACGGCCAAATTGAAGAAAAACGCTTATTCGATGAAATAATGGAATTCGTAATTGCGAAGAATACCGTTAATCTTCTCAATTCTTCTTCCTCGAATATGTTCGGAGATTGGGACGATCGGGGCAGTACAGACGCGCTTGGTGGGTCCGAGGCCTTGTGCAATTTTATCGTTCTGTTGGAATGGATGATCAGAAGAACGTTTTCGCTTTCCGCTTAGGCCTTTTTTGCGCCATTGCTATTTTTAGGGTTAGTATATGCTTTCTTCTATTGTCGTTCTTTCCTGCTTCGGCGTTGGTTTTGCCGTTGGAATCACGGGGACTCCCCCAAACGGAGAATTAGATGAGGTGAGGACAGGGACGAGAATTCGAAAGTCTAATATTTTTCATATTAAAATCTAATTTCTATTTCTAATTTAGAAATCAAAGTTTGATTAAGACGAAAATTACGTTTTAGAAGGTGGAACACATTATTCACTTTCAGGTTCAAATTATATTTTAATTACATAATTTAAAATATGTTTTTAAATTATATAATTCAATAATGTATTCTAAATTATATAAGTTTTAGGATATATGTTTTTCGAAATATTGTGTTTCTGCAATATTAAATATATTAATTTTTGTTATAATTTATTTATCTTAAATTGGTTTGATTTTAATTTAGATAAATGTAGCTGAGATATAAAGTGATGTTTAGAAATCTACACTACAAATTGTAAGAGGGTGAGAGGCGCAATTTGACTGTGTACAATCTCGTTTTTAAGGTAAAAATATATCTTTATATTTAATGATATTTTTTTTTTTTTGTCTTGCTTTTCTGAATAATGGGTACATTCTTGTATTTTGTAAATTCTTATAGTTGTACTTCTTTCTATCCATATACCAGTTCAAATGTTAATTAAATAATTAAAAAATGTATATTTTTCGTACTATGAAATATTAAGTCTCAATTATGGGCTTCAACCCCATAATTAAATAAACAATTTTTTTTCCATATTATTAAACAACGACAAAATACATACAAGATATATTAAAATTATTGAGATACTGTCATTATAGCTATTCAATGCATACCATTCATGATTAAATTCAATGATACAATTAAAGATATTAATTAATTATGATACAAAAATTAAGTTTCCTTAATTGAGGTAAAAGAATGACATTATCAAACTGCAAATTATCATCTAAAATCATATTGTCCTCTTTCGTAGTAGTGACATATTTTCCATTCTAACAATTATGTTTATAATTTTTTAACATTTGTCAAACTAAATTGTCATATAATGTTTCACTCCCGTGTTAATAGCCTAAAGAATGGCATTCCTTTCACGAAGACAATCCTTGATTTTGAAAATATTTAAGATATGAAAAAATTATTGCAATTATGCTCGAGTGATGCCAAATATTTCTATTGGCTTACCTGAGTTTGATAAAGCATCTGACTAACCACCATTGTTTCTCGTCATAATCTCTTATGATTCTAAAAATATTGGTTGAATTTTCCTTAGAATTTTTCTGGGATCTTGATATCAACGTAAGAAGTGAATTTTAATTTTAACTTGACCTACAATTTTGATAAAATGAGATTCACACTCACTTATAATCTCTAGTCGACGTGAGATTTTCAACACAACCCCTCACATCCAGGTATATACATTTTGAATTTTGAACGTAGAACTAAACATTAATGAATGATAATGTAGCGTAAGGGGGCATAATAAGCCCAACAAATAATAAATTTTACTAGAATAGAATTTGGGTGACTTTGTAAATAATGAAAATTTTCTGTCAAACATCAAAATTTTGTAGCAACAACAAGGAAAAAACCTAAGAATTTTAACTGTGCATAGGATTGATTCTAATTGGTGTGTTGTAATGAAATAGAGACTTTAAAGAGACTGAGACATGGAATATGGATTGCTCAAAAAGAAAGCTTTCAAAAGTAAATGGGTATACAAAATAAAACATTATTCAGATGAAAGCATAAATCGATTGAAAACAAGACTTGTTATATTCGTATATTATCAAAGATAGGAAATAGTGAGACATATTATATTTGTATATCATCATAGAAAGGAAATAGACTATGACGAACCCCAGTGGCACAAATGGTGACCATACATACCTTCTTGACAATGGTAATAATTAAAAAAATGTCATGTTCACCACATGAATGCACAGGACATGGTTCTCCATGGTGATTTCGTTGAGGAAGTGTACATGAAAGTTCCTTTAGGTCTTATATATTTTTTCCCAACTTTAAACAAATAATGACATGTTTCGTTATTAAGTTTGTTGTAAAAATTTCACTCTCATCTCCTTTAACTAATCCCTTGTATTAATATCGAAATTCATTATTCGTTCATGTAAAAAATAATCAACATTTATTTTAAAACACAAATACATATTTATCGGTATATAACCATTTTTAACTAAAAATATCACTTTTCAAATCTCTCTCACATACACACATCCATATTCTCTTTTAACTTTGACACGAAACTGAGATTCGTCTATGTTTTATACCTTGATACATTGATCTTTAAACTTTAAAAATGAATATAATTATTTTAATCTAATTATGTTATATTTTTTTATTCATCAAACACATTTTTCAACTAACATTAAAACAAAAACATATCAAACGATGTAAATAACTCAAATGCTAGCATGAACTATTAAGAATCCAAAATGTTAGTCTAAGTCTCACATTTAGTAGAAATGAGTTAGTTGAACATCATATAAGGATGAAGACCCATAAATTCATTACTTTAAGATTTTGAGTTAGAGGTATTATTAATCACTTGTGTGTAGGTTAGTTTCATGTCTCATTAATATTTATTCATTTTGAAAGTATAAGAAGTGTATAAAAGTTTTCCTAATTATTATCAACTAGAGATTGATGAAAAAATATTTTCAAAATATTAAAACTAAATAAATTATATAATATATTTGGTCTTCTTTACTTTAAATATTTTTTTAGTTCATTAGCATGTTATTATAATGAATGGTCCTCTCGTTTCTACAAATAATATATTTGTATTAATAATTTGTTTACCTTTTTCTTCTTTAACAATGTAGAAAAAAATTAGTATTAGTTCCTAAATCTCTTAAAAATGGAATCCAAATCCATCCCGAACAATACGATTATGTAAAATTTTTATAAATTCTAGAATAAAATAAATTTTTGATAAACTTTTAGGAAAGAATATGGATATAATCTGACATTTTTTCATACGACAATTTTTTTTTATAAAATATAATGCCTGTTATTTAAGATACATCATTATGTAAGTAATATATGGTTTACTTTTATAATTTAATATTTTATTACATATAATCTTACTAGAATAATATTACATCATAATTTAAGTTGATTTTAAACTATATATATATATAAGATGCTGATTAGTTTAATTTAAACACAGTTTTAAATTCTTTTATAATATTTTCCTGATAATTCTCTTACTTTCTTTTTATTTTGGAAACATAGAAATACAATTACAATTACTCTTTTTATAAAAAAATTTCCTCCCAACGGTTAGACAATAGCATTAGTCCTCAAATAAGTTTATAAAGAGAATGAAATTAAAAAAAAAAATAGTATACAAATATAAATATAAATATAAAATATATAAACTAAGTATACATTTGAGTGAATTTAGTTTTAAAAATAAAAGGATATTTGATTCTTAAAAATTCAAAAAACATAAATTAGTTCTAGATTTATATGTCCAATTACTTTTTTAAAATTTTATTTTAGTAACAAAATAATTCTGTATAATTGTTTGGATTAAATTAATTTTACTTGTACAGTAAACTAAAATTCAGACCAACAACTGGTCTTGTGCAGAGCAACAGACAGGGAATAAAATTGAGGAAACTGAAAGGGTGGAACTCCACGGAGAAAAAAAAAAAAAAAAAACAAAAAGAGTTGTCTCAACCCAACAATAGCAGAGAGAGCCAAACACGTCTTTTGACTCAAAAGTAACCAACCGCTTATCTCAATCAACTCGAAGTCTAATGTTTTCATAAGATTGGTCGCTTCAGCGTGGTATGTCGTGGTCATGGATCTGTGTTGTATGATTTCTTCTTCTCGCTCCATGTCCATGGAATGAGTGTTTCCCTTTGTAACTACTTTCCTCTTTTGGTAATTTCATTTGTAAGGTTGTCCTGTTTGTGTTGGGTTCGGTAATTTTCAGATTGCTGCTACAATATGGGTGTGGAGAATGCCTCGAAGTCCATTTCCACCTCACAATGCGATGACCAACTTAGCAACAGCAAAATCAACACACTCGTGCGTTTGAATGTCTACGATCTCACCCCTGTCAATAATTACGTCTACTGGTTTGGATTTGGCATATTTCATTCTGGCATTGAAGGTCTCTCTCTGTTTCCTTTAACTTTTTTAACTAGCTTTTATGTTTGTACCAGATCTGATTTAGTGTACAGTTTTTCTATTTCAATTTTTCTATCTCTGTATTGCTTTGAGAAGGCTCCTAATTCACGATTCTGTGATATCATGTATGTTTTATTTGAGTGCTTGTTTGCAACTTTTCTCCATAAATTGAGAGAGCAGAGAGATGAGTATAACCCTGAGTTACTGAATAATGTGTGATTAACAACACCTTACCAGCTTGTGGCTTCTCAGATATTGAATTCGAGAGCTAACTTCATAAGTGCGAAAAACAAACATGTCAATTCAATGGTTATAAACTAAACTCAGTAAGGTAAGTTGAGGTAAATTTTTTAATGGGATAAGAGATGAAGAAATTCTTTTAGATAATATTAGTTAATGGAAACTAAATTTTCACAACTTTCTTTTAGATAATCAATATAAGCGAAACACTGTGAGGGAAACTAGTTTTAATCCAAAGGGGTAAAAGATATGCTTAGTAAGACAAAAAATATTGAGTAGTTTAATAGTGAGAAGGTGATATTATGATTAATAGTTCTGCATCCTTTCTGCTGCTAAACTGGTAATTTTTTTCCACCATAATCAATAAACATTTTTACAATCAAGTTATTGCAGTTAGGATTCTCTTACTTCCAAGTTAACTCTTATATTCTTACTATTTTAAATAGAGAAAATAAGTTATCTCATTGGAAAACTCTTTTCTAGATAGACTAGTGACAGTGTCTTGGAATTACATATAACTTTTGCCGCACAAACACTAGGTTCCAGTACCAAGTTCCAAATCACATATAATTTTTCCCTCTCACTAACTCCATAGTCACAATGTTTTTAATTAAGGGCTCAAAATGATTTGAAAAGATTAGCTAGATTTTGAAATCTTTTTACTCTACTAACTTATGTTTTTATGAATTTATACATGATTACGACATTTATATAATTTGATCTCTCGTAGTCCTATTACATTATCAAATCTTAGTATTGTTGTTTGCTACTTGACTTTATTATAAATGTGAAACACTGTATTATATTTGTGTTAAGAGTATTATGTTGTTCATTCAAGTCATTAATAGATTTTTAGTATTTTTTATTAAGTAAATAAAAATTGAGTCTATAAAAACTCTACAAATTTCCTTAAACTATACAGTTTAACATTACCTACGTTTTTTTTTTTTCCTACAAAAAACCAAAGGAAGCTCTTACCATTCGGGAAACCCTAGATTCAAGCTTCCCAAGTATTTCACACATCGACAGCAACAATCATAAATAATCCAGATTACATGTCTGGAATGAGAAAGACAAATGACGTTATGATGTTCAGTAATGACTTTGAATTCAGAAACAGTACCAACAGTATTTATTTTACAATATGACAGAGGTTGGTTGGCTGGAGTAAGGCTAACAAGTTGGAGAACTGAAACATCTATTGAACTTAAAATAGCTCAAATGCAGCTCAATTTCTTTGATCTTATGCTTATGGTGGCAGATTTTGTATATTTGCAATCTTCATGTCTGGCTCTCCTAATCCACGTTATTGTGTCCAAAGACTTAAAACCAGAGTAACCCATGTACTCTAAATCGTATTTTACCGTTTGCAAGAGGATGTAAAAGTATGAGTGTGTTTGGAAAGCTACTGTAAAACTATGAGTGTGGTTGGCAAGCTACTCTAGTAGTGACTTATAGGCTTGTCGACCAACTTATAAGCTGGTTTGTCGAAAACCAGTTTGTTTGATAAAATAGCTTAATATTCTTGTAATCTCTTCATTTTGTAGATTAGGAAAGTCCCATGAATTAAGGGATTCTAGAGTGGAATAGAGAGATTTTATTTCCAAAAATAGAATACAACTCCTCTTATGTATATGTTCGGAGTTAATGCAATGAAATCAATTCGTTCTTCCCTAATTTTCCAGAAATAAAAGTTACAATATCACTGTCAAATGTAAGCTAACGTGCATACATCTTCAGTTGCAATACAGACCTTGCTATCATCAAAATCATTATATCATATTAGAGTCCTTTCTGGATATGTTGTATGTTGTGTGTATAAGAGGTTTCATGCATCTAGAAGTGGTTTTCCTGGTTGATTTAGAATCTGTTTTCAATAAAATAAATAAAACGAAAATTAGAATATTTAAACTTACTCATTTTGATCCTTTTGATACACTACTCTTTATTAATAGCTTTTGAGTTCTCAAACATTTCATTTTTGTATGATTTTTGGAAACAATCATTATTTTGTCAGAATTGTTCTGAAGATACCCCAGAAGAAGTCTTTTGTCATTCATGCTGTTGTAACTCTTGTTTTGATTTGTATATCTAATGCTCTAAAGCTTTTTGTCTTGCTTTGTTTCTTTTATTCTGAAACAGTGCATGGTAAGGAGTATGGATTTGGAGCCCATGATTTCCCAGCAAGTGGAGTTTTTGAAGTGGAGCCAAGGAAGTGCCCTGGATTCATATATAGATGTTCCATCACTTTGGGTCAAACTAATATGAGTGCTTCTGAGTTTCGTACATTTATTGAAAACATGGCTGCTGAGTATCATGGAGATACCTATCACCTTATAACTAAGAACTGCAATCATTTTACAGAGGATCTCTCCAATAGATTGACTGGGAAACAAATCCCAGGTTGGGTGAATCGGCTTGCAAAGCTAGGTAAAACCGTACTAGGAAATTCCTTGTAAGCTTATTTTTTACACTTTGATGCGTGATTATCATTTTTCTTCTGTATTTGTCTTCTGAATTCTTATTGTGAACTAGATGGTAGTTGCTTTCTGGTCTCTTTTCATCTCTTCAGGGATACACTTGTAACATCATGCTTCTATCAACCCAACCCATCATACAAAGTTTAGGCCCATTATAGGACTCACATATTTCTGAACACATGCTTGAAATAGACAAGGAGAGAAAATACTGTCTTGAAACATCAAGTTATAGGCTCTATTATGCATAACAAAATATTAGAATCGAGTTCAAGCCAGTTGTCTAGAATATAATCTGACAATGATATCATGTTTTGCCAATGTATAAATTTTAAACTTCACTCCATCAGCTTTTTCAAGTTATTCTTGGCAAAGAAAACTACTTCGAAAATATCAAACATCAGTTGCTTTTAGCTGGATATCTGCTATTGTAATTTCATCAACAGAGAGTAATAATCGAACGCATCGATTTTCTCTTCTAGTTCTGTTCTATACATTTTATGTCATTTTCCTCCTCAAATACAATAAGCATAGTCCTAAGTCCAGCCTCTGGTAAAAATTGTAGGTGCTTTATGCAGTTGTCTACTTCCTGAAAGTCTCCAAGTAACAAGTGTTAAACAGCTACCTGAATACCATGAATGCTCAGGTGTGTATATCTCATGTTCTTTTTGTCTTCCGAGTCAACATGTATTACAGATGATGCATGTACTAAATTTCCATCTTACTAATGATATCTGCATCCTTTTTTGCTGTCTGTCTTTACGAATGTTTGCAGAAGATGAATTTGTTGAATCTCTTTCACCTGCCACACCCCGCGAGTCAACAGAAATAGATGAGGAGCAAGAAAAGCACCTTCTTTCATCATCAACTGTAACTGAGGATGTTACTTTCGTTAGAGAAAGCCAAGCAAAATAACTGGTATCTTTGACGTTAGAAATTACACGGGTGCTTCGCTTTGAAATTTATCCATTTGTTTGCAGTAATTATTTTTTCTAGATTTTCTCATTCATCCATGGGTTTGGGTTCATTGAAACTGGAGAATCCAGTATTTGTTATGTACAAAAGATTTTCGAATGGGGCTTATTTGTTTGATTTTTTTTAGGGGTGGAAAGTGGGGCGAGGTTTGAGGCTTATGAGTATTTTGTCATGTTTGAAACTGTCTTGTAAGCTATGAAATATTAGTTTGTGTGACGACATGGTACCAAAAACATCTTCCAGTTGGAGGAGGACGAGGGTTTAATGTTGTTTTTCTTATGAGTTTCATATCCTGCACAAAAGTAAAAGATGAAATGATCACTGTAAGCATGCTTGATAGCAATGCCGTGCGCTTTCGACATGATTGACATGATCTAATGTGATAAAAATACTTATTGTGATCTATGATTGTGTATAATATTTCCTTCAAATGAGTAAAATTTTATGTCAATTAAGGTTAGGATATAGTTTGTGTTATTAATATACTTTATATTTCATAATACAAACTATACAAAGTATATCGTAACAATTATTAGGGACCGAACATTTTGGCTAATTAATATCAAACTACTGTAGATAAATATTTAAATCGCCTGAGAATGAAGACTTTACATGACAACATGTTGATATTTAAATTAGAAGGTGACATTTTGTATTATCGTTAAAATACATTAATACAACAGAATGCACTAATGACTTTTTATTATTAGATATTTTTACGTTGACAATTTTATTATCATTTTAATATTTTCAAATTTCCACGTAGTTCAGTTATTATTGTTGATGATCTGATACGCCGGTGGCTACATAAGATGGTAAAAATTTACATAATGTTATATGATCTGATCTGACAATGGATTAGGTTGATATTTAAGAGACTAAAAATATATTTAACCAATATTTGTATTAAAAAAAATAAAAAAAATGATTAGAAGGATTAAATATACTAATTTCAAACGATAAAGGACTAAATTGGTTCAAAGTTTCAAAATGGACTAATTCCAAAATTTACTGGAAATGAAGAGACCAAAAACATATTTAATCCTAAAAATATTTATCCATTAATTGGATATTTGTTTAAAAAATATTTGCATATTATCATGGATAACCGTGTGATATTTAAAAAATATATATATTATAAATTTTTAAGATAAAATTAAAAAAAATATAAAAATTAAATTTTAGTTTAAATTAAATTTAATCTAACAAAATATATATAAACTTTTAATTTTAATTTAATTTAGTATAGGCTTAAATATATATTTAATCTCTATTTTCATTGCTTTTATTCAATTTTATCTTCATTCTCGTTTTGTGTTCAATTAGATTCTTATTTTTGTTAAATTTGGGTCAATTTGGTCCTTTTTACTAACTGTGTCTAGGTAGTCAACGTTGTTTATCAGTACATGCCACGTGTCAACTCTTGTTTTTTTTTCAATTTTTTAATTTTAAAACAATTGTCCACGTGTCAAGTCATAATGTGTCATGTGTCAATGTCGGTGCCAGGTGTTAGTTTGTGGTTGTATTATTTTTTTTATCAATTTTGTTCCTATAATCGTTATTTTTGTTCAATTTAGTCCCTATATTCATTTTTTTTGTTCATTTTCATTCCAATTTTGGTTAAAATGAATCAATTTTGTCTATTTCAAATTGACACCAAATTTAATACCATTTTTTAAAAATTATACTAATATTTTTTTTTTAAATTGACATTTTTATTAATTATTTTTTTAAATTCAATTATAAATTATTGAATTTATTTATAAATTGAATAAAATTCTTATATTTAATTGTTAAATAAAAATACAATTATTTAAAATATTATAAGAATATAAATATTAAATGTTTTCTTTCTAATATTTATATTCTAAAATATTGATACTTTTAAAATTGATATTTAAAAATATTTCAAATATTAAAAATATATTAGAAAAATAAACTAATATTTATAAAATTAACATTTAAATATAAAAAAATTATTTTAATTTAATATCTAAAATGCAATAAAAATATTAGATATTTTAGATTTGAATGTCAATTTTACAAATGTTAATATATACTTTTAAAACATTTAATAATTATATTTTAATAATATTTTAAATAGTTATATTTTATTTAACATTTGAATCCAAGAATTGTATTCAATTTATAATTGAATTTCAAAAATAATTAATAATAATGTCAATTTAAATATATATATATATATATATATATATATATATATATATATATTTTTTATAAAAAAATTAAATTTGGGAATAAAAAAATTGAAAGGGAAAAATGTTTAATTATAATAAAAATTGGGACTAAATTAAACAAAAATCACGGATAGAGGGACTGAATTGAACAAAAATAATGAATAACTAAATTGAACAAAAATAAATAATATAACCATAAACAGACACGTGACACTAACATTGGCACGTGGTACAATTATGGTTTGGCACGTGGACAATTTTTTTGGAATTAAAAAAAATAATTAAAATAATTTTAAAAAATTTGAAAATTCAAAAAAAAAGCTCAAAAAATTCAAAAAAAAAAAACTAGAAGCTGACACGTTGCATATTCTTTTACAAAACGTTAACTATTTAAACACCTTTAGTAAAAATGATCAAATTGACCAAAATTTGACGAAAAGGAGGACCTAATCTAATACAAAACAAAAATGAGGGTCAAATTGAATAAAAACAACAAAAATAGGGACCAAATACATATTTAAGCCTTTAATTTTATAAAATAGATTTTTTTTTTGCGAGTAACGATTTGTAGATAATATGGTATTTTCACTGATCCATTTATGAACGGATATTCAAACGTCCACTTCTTGCGGATAATAAATACTTGTGAGTACTAATTACTTACTACAAATCTTATATACGAGGATGTAAAAAAAACCGTACCTGCAGATATCTGCAGATAAAATCCGCAACGGTTAAGAAATGAATATTGAAAATGGATACCCACAGGTAACAAATATGAGTATTTTTTATACCCGCATGTTAACGGAACGAGTATGGATATGATAGTATTCGTACCCGTGGATATCTGTACCCGCTATACTCTAATTTAAATTAAAAAATTAAAAAAAATTATTAAAATATTAACACATTGATTTTGAATGAGTTATTTTTATCAATTGGTTTAAAAAATCTCTACTAATTTGTAAACTGTCATTCAATACTATTTAAATGGATTATTTGCACTTTGTTTGAAATTTATAAATGTTATACATTATATTTTTATTTAAATTTATAGTTAAAATTTGTTGTTAAATATTAAATTTTTCTATTTATATGTATCCGCGGGTACCCGTGAATATTCGTTGATTTAAAAAAAAAATATACGAATACCCGCATAACAGATACTTATACGAATATAAATACATATATTAAACGAATATTTATTGAATGGATAAGATACGAAAAAACTACTACTCGTATATCGTATATGTGCGGGTCTCCATATAGAATTCTTTTGAGTTAAACCGTAGTGTCAAGAAAAAATGTAAATTTACATTTAAGAGATAAATTGTCACGTGCTTAATGTACATCATTAAGACATACCGGTATGATTTAAAATTATAAAATTAAAATTGTTTTTTGTTAGCCATATTTCTAAAATTTAGTTCATCGATAAATTTTCTGTAATTTTTTTAACGTTGTATCGTTAGGACTTATATGGTGGTCAATAATATGATACAGTAGTACGAGTGATGAGAAGATGAAAGATAAATTATAATTATCCGGTCAATATATTAAAAGCAACTACCTTTAAAATAAAATATACGCTAGATTAGCATATTACAATGTACAAATGATAAAGAAATCTTAGTACACTAAATAATTGATTAAAATATGATATAGTTATTATTTTATTACATCTTCTCTGAATAGATCTTTAATATATTCCTCTATTAATTAGAGTATTAAATATAATAGTAATTAGTCTTTTACATTATTATACGCATTCAAAAGATAGATTAAATATGACTATGTAGAAATATCAGTAAATAAAATTTTAAAATGAAATTAAAATATTCAAAATAAAAAATATAATTTTTTAATGTTAAAAATATGTATATTATAATAGAAAAAAATAATTAAACCTATTTTTATTTTCACAGCTATTTCATTTCATTTTTTTAGATTTTCTTATAAATTTCTGTACGTCCCATACCCATAAGTTTCAAAGATAAAAAAAGGACAATTTCTTCACCATACCTAACATTTTGTACATAGAATTAGTTATCATACTTAATATTTTGACATGAGTGATATTGATATTCAGTACTTTTGCTTGTGAATAAAGTAATTTTCAGACAAATGAAATGGTGGATATTTTTTTTAATATTTTTAATAGAGGATATTATTCAATAATTCCGCATTTTAAAACTATCATGATACATCTAGTTGTTTGTGATTGTATTTAGCAGCCTATCATGACAATACTATTCCTCCCAACTCTTGAACTTATTTTCCATGGTTTTGACAAATTATTCAATCTTCCAAATAAACTTGACAACAGAGTTAGTGGCGTGAAATGCTCCTATTTATTATCCAATGGAAATAGCCTACTTTTTCTGAATAATCCTTCCCAAATTCTTAAGATCAATGACTCAATACACTGCTTGAAAATTCAGAATTTCACCGACAGTAGTATGATACATATCTAGTAAGAAAATCATAACTTGAGAATCGAATAATATTCTTTTTCAATTAAAAAATTGTAATTACCAAATCACTTTGGATGTAAATATATCCATATCCGTTTACTATTCGGAAGAGAAAATAATCAACTGACTGGTCATTTTAGATGGAAAATACCCTGAAATTATTTAATGCTGTTTTAAAAAGAGTTCTTGATTATTCAAAAATTCGTATTCTTTTTGGTGAAATTTCATTTTAATTCTGCTTTTGTATTTAAGCTCACGCGCTTTATCATTGAAGTCAACATATGAGACTTCATTTTATAATTAAAAATGTTGTTAAAAACGAAGTATCAAGAATATCAACATTTGTCTTTGTCATGAACAAGTCAGAGGTTGCAGATTTATCTGCATTGTATTACAAGTCTCCACATGTAATAAGAAAGTTAATTTGTCAGAAAGTACCCTTTATTATTTTGTCAAAAAATAAAAACATCCAGAATAAATAAATAATAGGACTAGTTTTGTGAGCCAAAATTGTTTTCATACTCTAAATTTTAACCATATGCTCCTTAAGGTGAGAAAACCGATTCCTCGTTCATAGTAAACTAAATAAATTAATGTAATGACGCTATCATACACAAACTTACAAAAGTTATCTTTTTTACACTCTAAACTATCCGTTAGTTATTAGGAAAGAAGGAACAATAAGTGAAACTGGAGTTACTTTTTTTTTTTTTTTTTTTAAATTTTGAAATTTTTTCCATATATCCCCACCACTTTTTCTTTATTGATTCTACTGTATTATTTCACTCCTATTACCTTAGCAAGAAAAGACTGATTAGCGTAAAAAAATTGAAGACTAGATCAGCAAAAACTTAGTCAAAGGAACCTCCAAATCACACGCAGAATAGTAATGCCAAGACTGACTTATGAACATGGCATTTTAGATACAGGCAGTGTTTGCAGAAGAACCCAGAAAAATAGATTATAGAGAAACAAAAAAAGGATAAACTCTGTATATGTATATAATTTCCACACTGAAAATATTAGAACTGTGTCCCAATTTATACAATTGAAGTAAGTAATGAGAAGCAAAAAGTAGGGTGAAAGAGAAGTTACTATCTGCCAGATAAAATAGTTGTTCCCAGTGAGTAAGTAGATGTGCAATCGACATTGCTGGAAACAGAGGTCAACAACCTTGCAAGATTTCGATGATCTACAGGGTCTTCATCAACGGCTAGTAAATCAACAAGAATCATTCTGGAACCAGGGGGTTCATCCACCCTCACACGCTGTTCAAGCATATCAATCACATGTGCCATGGTAGGTCTCAACCTTGGCTTCTCTTGTATACACCACAATGCAATATACACCAATCTAATCACCTCACTCTCATCAACACCCCCACTTTCAATCAACCTATGATCCACAATCTCCATGAACTTCCCCTCCCTCACTTTCTCGTTAACAATCTTAGGAAAAAACTCCCACTTTTTCTTAGTGCTGTCTCTCGGATCCTCCACCCTAAGAACATTCCTTCTCCCTCCAATTATTTCCAACAAAACCATCCCATAACTGTAAATATCAGTTTTCTCGGACACCCCTCTTTCCAAAAGCCACTCAGGAGCCAAGTACCCTCTTGTCCCCCTCATTGTTGTCATCACCTGACTCACGTCGTTGCCAACAAGCGTCGAGAGACCAAAATCAGAAACAAGAGCCTTATAATCCTCATCCAACAGTATATTCTCGGGTTTCACGTCAAGGTGCAAAACCCTCTTCCTACAATCATGGTGAAGATAAGACAACCCTCTCGCAACATCAATCGCAACCTTGTACCTCGACTTCCACGGCAAACACCCACTTTTACGTGCACGCTTTTCCCTTGAGGGAAAGATCCAACAGTCCAAAGACCCGTTTGGGATGTACTCATAAACAAGGTACCTAGGCGATGTCGGGGCGTTGCAATAACCAAACATGCGCACCAGGTTGACATGGTGCACGCTAGCAATGGCGGCAACTTCTGATCTGAACTCCTTCTCCCCACGCTCCTCTCCGTCGATCCGTTTCACCGCAACCGAAGTTCCATCGCTGAGAATGCCTTTGAAGACCGAAGCCGAGGACCCTCTTCCCAACAGTGATTGAAACCCATCCGTTGCTTCCTCAAGCTCCTTGTAACGGAACTTCGTGGGAACCCCGGCAACTTTTCTTAAGAAACTGTACTCTATTCGAAGCTCTCGCCCTTCCGTCTTCAACTGTGACTCCAACAACCTCCTCCGGCGGTGGTAACGGTGCCTTATGAATGCACATGAAAAGACCGCGATTATCACAGCAATAGAAGCGCCACATATGAGGAAGAAGGCGTGTGAAAGCTTCAGGGAGACGCGTGCAACGATGATGAATATGATCAGTGCAATCACCGCTATCGCAGAGATTGTGTTGGCTTTTCTGTCCTCCATTAGAACTTCATTGTTTTCTGGTGAAGGAGTAAACCAACGGCAAAAGGGTCTCTTTATGGTTCGAGAGCTTGGTATTCTTACAAGACTAAGGAGGTTAGATTAGGTTGTGATGAGTGACAGCAAGAAAAAAAAATGTGTAACTTGTTTTTAAATAAATACAACTATTTCATTAGTTTTAGTGAGGGGGACCATTCTTATCGTCAAAAACGGCTAAAAAACCTTAATGTTGGGTGGTTTTAAGATTTATTTATGTACATTAGAAGTAACCAAGAAATATAATTAAAACCGACACGAGTCTCAAAGTTATTGGGCGAAGACCGTAGAAAAATGCATGGTCTTGTAGTTTTCAGAATTGTTGTGTAAAAGGCGGGGTTTGATTTGGTCAATGATTGAGTTCTCCAAATCCAATGCCAACATATGTAGTGACAAAGGGGAATGAAGAATGAGGACAAGTTGATGAGGTTTAATTTGGTCAACAATTGGGTTCCTCTCATAACAGTGGAGGGTGGAGGGCACTTGAGGCGTGTTGGGAAGTAAATGCAAAACTTTTTGTTTTGTTGTTTCCCTCTCTTCCACAAAATTTAGCACAAATGCTCCAACTGTTCTTCAGGGCAGAGAGAAAACTTCAATGCTCTCTCATGTGTGGTTGTTTATAACATGGCCCTCCAACCATGTGAGAATTCAATTTGGGATGTCAAATTCATCTGTCTTCAGTACAACATCATTTTTTTTTTTCTTTTACTTAAGATATCATTTTTTTTTACCTAAATACGTTTTCAAAAATGATATTCCTAGGATTACTAATTCTGGGTTTCACAAACACGTTTGGCAAATATGAGTCATTTCTTGGATTATTTTAAAATTTATTTAATTCCAAATTAAATATTTAAAAAGGGTAAAGTGAGATGAGATTGAGAAATTATTTTAGAAAATAACTTTCACGGTGTGAAAACATAATACTTTCACCCTTTTACGTTAGAATAAAAAGAAGAAAAACATGTGCAGTACAGATTCTTAAAAATGAGAGATGTTGAGCATATTATTTTTATAACTTGTAAAAACGTTTTTTATGCTCATATTTCCAATAAAAATTTTGCAAAACATAAAACAAATAAATTAAATCATGAGATCCGTGGTTTATATATATATATATATATATATATATATATATATATATATATATATATATATGAATGGGCATTTCTTCCTCCACCCCCATATTTTTAAAATTCCAAATATATCCCTTGTTGAAATTAATAAAAATGGAAAGTATGTTGAATGGTTTAGCTTTGGTGCTTGTTGGTAGCTGGCTGGGATCTATGGTGGTTGGTGGTGGTGGTGGGAGGAATCTGCATTCCATTCGTTTTGATTTATCGTGGGTAAGCTTTTTTTTTTTGTGTGTGTTTGAATTATAATTCTGCATTATACAATTCGTAAATAATTTAGATCGTGTAATTCGTAAATATTCTAAATTACGCAATCTTAAATAAAAAAATATTAGCTTTCTGCATAATGAACTATACAATCAAGAATATAAACCTGAATACTGAATTGTACAGCTTGTTAATTTACATTTCGAAATTACATATTAAATTGTACAATCTAAAATACAAATTTATTTTTCGTATGTTTTTCCTTATCATGCTTTCTTATGTCCTATTATTAATGCATGATGAAATTGGAGGTTATTTTGTTATTTTGCAATGAAAAATGAAGATAAATTGGTTGGAGTGAGCTGTCTTTTACCTTTTACAACTGAGGTTAGTAGAACTTAATTAGTGTATGAAAAAAGTAATAACAGGAAATATAGTTACGTTATTTGTGTAGATAGGTATTTAGGACCGCATATGACCTTTGATATTAGTTTTGTAATAATGATATTAAGGTGTGACACGACAAATGAATAATAGAAAAAAAAAAAAAAGAATTATGTATTATTATATTATAAAATGAGAGATAAGTATTGATCTAATTAGCAGAAAAAAATGTGATTATATTTTAAATTATTAAACCTGTTCACAAAATATGAGAACCATAATCATATTATATAACCATTTTATCATTAGGATCAAATTACTTCAGAATAATTAATCAAATAAAACTAATTTATTCTTGAAAAATGCATTTCAGAAAAATAGGTTTCGGATGTATAGTATTCCAAAAACATTAAATTTTTTCTTTCTGAAACACCGATTCCATCCCAACCCCAATTTGGAAGAAATAATGCAACTGACATCTTCGATCAATCGAGACAATGGAGGTGCAGGAGTGTGAAATATGAGTGGGACAGACCAAGTGATTTTAGGATTTTAAATAATTTATTAATAAAGGATGATAAAGTCATTTCCTTAAAATTATGGAGGTGCATCAAGAAAATATGAAAATGTAAGAAGATGTAACCTATATGAATTGGAGGATGAATGTAAATAAATGGACATGATTAAGAGAGGAAACAAAGGGTCTTTCTTCCTGTACCTCCAAAATTTCTTCTACACCTCCAAAATTTTTTTAAATTCCCAAAAAATTCTTTGACCATTTAAGGAAACCCGCGGACACCACACCCCCAAAATTATGTCGACTTCCGGAAGTCAAAATATATGACTTCCGAAAGTTAAAATATATCACTGGAAGTTAACTTTCGAAAGTCCAAATATATCACCGGAAGTTGACTTCTGAAAGTCAAAATGTATCACCGGAAGTTGACTTCCGAAAGTCAAAATGTATCACCGGAAGTTGACTTCTAGAAGTCAAAAAGTATCACCGAAAGTCAACTTTCGGAAGTCAAAATATATCACGAGAAGTCGACTTTCGGAAGTCAAAATATATCACGGGAAGTGGACTTTCGGAAGTCAAAATGTATCAACAGAAGTCAACTTCCGGAAGTCAAAAAACATTACCAAAAGTCGACTTCCGGAAGTCAAAAACTTAATTTTATTTTAAATATTTTTAATTCTTTTGAAAATTTATATTTTCTAACTTTTAATTGTTTTTTAATTTATTATTTTATTTATTTTTTACGTTTTCATATTTCTTAATATATATTTTAAAAAAACTATTAATATCTATATATATAATTTTATTTTTATTTAATATACTGAAAAATAAATATAAATTAAAAAAATATATATATATACAAATAAATATATATAATTTTAAATATGACTTTTTTTTAATTCTTTTGTATTTTTATTAAAGTTTTAATAAATTATATAAAAATAAATTAAAATTTAAAATTATAAAAAGATATATAATTGAAAAAATTTGATTCAAATTAAATATTTAAATTTTAAATGAAATTAAAAAATTCAAATAAAATATAAAATATTATACAAATGAAATATATAAATAAAATAATTATAATAATATCAATAAAATAAATAAAATTAAAAATAAAATAGAAAAATAATTTAAATTAAAATAGTAAAACTTTAACTAAAAACAGAAATATATATATATATATATATATTTTTTTTTTTTTTAATTTTAAATTTTTTTTTTTTAATTTAAATTATTTTTCAATTTTTTTATTTAGCTTTTTTTACTTATTTTTATTTTCTAAAGTAATTTTTTTAAAATTTATATATTTTATAACTTTTAATATTTTTAATACGTATTTTAAAAAATAAAATAAAATAAAAGATAGAAAACATAAATTTTAAAAAGAATTAAAAATATTTAAAATAAAATTAATTTTTTGACTTTAGGGAAATGATTTTTGACTTCCGGTAATGATTTTTTACTCTTGGAAATCGACTTCCGATGATATATTTTAACTTCCGAAAGTTGACATTCGGAAATAATTTTGAGGGTGTGATGTCCGTGAGTTTCCTTAAATGGTTAAAGGGTTTTTTGGGAATTTAAAGAAATTTTGGAGGTGCAAAAGAAATGTTTGGAGGTATAGGAAGAAAGCCCCGGAAACAAATAGAAGAAAATTTAGGGAGCTTCTCCCTGCACCTCCAAAGGGTTCTTCAATACCTCCAAAAACTATTTTAATTCCTGCTTTGCCCTTTAAAGTAAAAGATAAAGATTAAAGAGTAAAATTTATCTTTCCTCCTAGAGCTTCCACCTCCTGCACCTCCCAATATTGAATCTCATTTGATCTGGCCTTTGTGTGGCAGCAGCAATTCTCCACCTCTGGTCTCTTAAAATTCGCGTAACAACAACAAAAAAAATACTTTTTCTAACTATTATTGGATTAAAAACTATTACGAGAAGATGATGCAGGGGATAAGAAATATCACATGTTTTCATTTTGGTAAAAAACGAACGACTTACGAACTGCTTGAAGCTCTATATAAACCATTTCGCGCCACTGGAATTTCACTACGAAACCAGGTACTTCCAACAGCGTCTCGACCACTTCAGTTTCTCGGAGCTACCAAACCTTCTGATACCTCAGCTCCTCTACCAAACCCTCCCTCTCTCTCACCTTTCGCACCTCAATCCTTCTTTTCTCCGACGTGTCATAGTGGTTCGAAAATGTAGGAGGCGACAGTGTGAAGTGCAGGGACAATGGTTATGTGAAGATGCGTTTCGTACCTCCTCCTTCTTCTCCAGCAAGGTTCGTGAATGGCAGGTGCACAGAGGTTAACGAAAAGGATTACAAAATCCATTTCATGATTTTTACAAACGGATTCCGAAAGCTGTCCTGCGTTTTTTATATGAAACGGATTACAAAATCCGTTTCATGATTTTTAGAAACGTATTTCGAAAGCCGTTTTGTGAAAATTGCGTTTTTTATATGAAACAGATTACGCAATCCCTTTCACAACTTCCAGAAACGGATTTTGAGATTTATGAAGTGGATTTTGGGATCCGATTCATACTTTTCTGAAACAGATTACGAATTCCATTTCTAGAAAAAGTTTAAAATTTGTGAAACGGAATTCGTGATCCATTTCAGAAAAGTATGAAATGGATCCCGAAAGCCGTTTCATAAAAACAAACATTGAAAATTCTGAACCAGATTTCGAGATCCATTTCATACTTTAAAGAAACGGATTACGCATGCCCGTTTTTGGAAAAAATGCAGGTCCATGGTGTAGAGTTTGGAAATGGAGGTGGAGAAGAACCTCCTAGGCACCAATGGAGTAGAAGAAGAAGAATAAGAGATGTTGTGCGTCACTTGTCCCCGATGAACCAGAGCGATGGCGGTGGTGTTAGCTAGTCACTAGAGGTGCCACGGTTGCGGGTTGACGGTTGCGGTTGCGCTCGTACTCCTCAGCGTTCGCGTCCACATCGACGATGAATTTCTCTCCCAAAATATACTCCTCCGCGAACTCCGGAGTGCAGCGCCACCTTCCATCATCTTCATCATCGTCGTCGGTGAGATTCTTGGTAGTGGAGCAGAGTGAGTGCGGAGTCTTCAGTGCGGCGCTCAATGACGGTGGCAACAACGAGTCAGACGAAGAAAGAGGAGGCGACATCCTCGTCGTCGTCAAAGAGTGAGAGCGAGAAGAGGAAGGGCATGTGTTCTCCAACCATGCATCCTGGTTTGTTTCGATGCGCGTACCACAAACAGTTAGCGGAGAGACAGCAACCATGCTTGTGCTTTATCTTGTATTGTATTACCTATCTTTTGTCAAATGATTGTGCAAGACTGTAAGAACAAACTACTCAATTGCCTTGTATTGATCCCTGTTTTACAGTGTGGTGCAGGAGAACAGATGAACTTGTTGATGGCCTTAATGCTTCACAAAGCAGGGACTACTGCAGGGACCACCACTGGAGAGAGTATCTTCAAATGAAAGAGATGAAAAGCAGAGAGGGACTACTGGAGAAAGCAGAAGAAGAAACAGAGAGAAGAAGAAGAAAGAACGAAACAATGGAACAAAAATATGTGAGTTGCAGCAATTCAATAATAAAATCATGAACAACCACAGTAAATTGCATTTTAATTCTTTCAACAATCGTGATAGGTAAAAAATTTATTAGGGTCATAAATGTAATTTTTGGGGTTCATAAGAATGTTTGGGATGCAGGGAGAAGCTCCCAAAATTTACGAGACGTCTGAGCCCAAACCCAGAACTATCAATGAGATATCTAAGATGCCATAAAAGAGAGAATGACCAAAACAAGCCTCCAACCCCTCGATAAATTCTACTGGTACCTCAGTAATTTTCGAAATAACCATTTTCACCTTCTTGTAAAGGTGACTTCCAAATCCTAAAAATAAGTTTTCTGGAATATGATTTTCAGAAAAGCTTTTTGAAAAGCTTAAAGTGCATTTCGTAACCAGCTTATTAGAAGAGAATTCTTAAAACAAACTTTTAACAATATATAATATATTTGAGAACAAGTTTTTTAGTACAAACTCTTTAGAATAAACTTTGTGGAAAATGTGAAATATTTTCTGGATGAAAGTTTCTTAAATGATTTTTTCTTTTTAATTTTTAAATGAGCTATTTTTCTTCTTTTTCTTTTCTTCTGCAAAGGAGAATGGAGGTGCAAGGTTGACACACGGCGCACAAATAGGAAGGTGTAGTTAGTAATAATGGGGTGCAGAAAGGAAAAGTTTCAAAACAAATGATATCTTGGGCCTTGCCTGATGTTTTTGAAAAAGCATATAGCTATTTTTTTAAACTCGATCCTTCAGCTGAAAAAAAGAAAACACGATTATCAGTTTTCTTATAATCGTAGAAGGCAAGTGCAAATAAATAAAAAAATTAAAGAAAGATCTTTCAAAGTTACACATTCATTAGACTATTCGATAAATAATACCAATATCACGCCTATAAAAAAAAATACTCATATGAAAACTGAATTAGTTCTAAACATTCCAAAAGTAGTTTTCACTTTCCATAACTCATATATTAAAGAGAGATAAAATAAAATTATAATGTATAAGTAATTTAAACCTTATCTTTAAAACTATTTTTTTAATATTAAATTAAATATAAAATTTATTTTTTCTACATCAATTGAAAATAAAACAACTTTATAATATACAAATATATAATTTTAAAAAAATTAAATTAGACTTAAACTTCTTTATAAATATTTATAAAAGGGTTAAATAATTTTTTAGTACTGCTTCCAACTTACCACATTAGTAATTATCTTCTATAATTTGATGTGTCCTACTTTTGCGATTCTTCAAATCCACGTTGTGAAGTGATTTTCATCACTTGATTGAGAGCTATTTATAGTGTCATTTTACTAGCGTATGGAATGGTTTGAACTTAGTTCACATTTTTTGTACTTTGACTGAAACCTCAGGTTTTGACTTTTGATTTTTCATATTGAATTAATGTGACAATAGAGTTACAACAAGTACTTCATGAAATAGTTTTAGGAATGTAAAGGAATGTAAATGGAAGTCTGGATTTTATAGTATAAATAAATTAAACATCATATAAAGAATAATGTTCACACATTATTATTAAGATTTGAAGTTAAAAACGATATTTGTTTTTTTTTATATACGTTTTACTCCTATTTTGTTGTTTTTGAATTTTTCAAATTTCAAATTGTGGAATAACTTAAAAATTATTATAAATTCAGATGTAAAATAAGTGTTTTACAAGTGTATTTTACGATGCTGGAACTTTTATCTTGTGGGATAGGCCGAAAAGGTGTTAAGTTATTCCACCAACAAAAGAAAAAGAGAGACAAAAATGGAGGAAGAATGAAGAAGGAATGTTGTTGGGTGGTGGCGGAGGGTGTTCAAAAGAAAGAGGAAGGGAAGAAGAGAAATAATTAGAGGAGATATTGATTTGATAAAATAAGTGTATGATAAGATCTTACACCTTAATTTGATATAACGCTTGAAAGTAATGCAACATGGTGGACCACATAAGACAATCATTCATCTTAGAATTCACCTAATTTATGTTTAAATTAATTAACAAAAATAACTTTTAAACTAATTTAAATTCTATTGCTTTTCAAACTACTTGTAAAGAAATTTATTTAAATATAAGGAAAACAACATTTAACATAATTAAAGAAAGTGGATCGTTGAAGTCTGCAGGAGTTGGTGCTTATTTATGGAGTTTGTACGATGATGCCACAGCAAATGCAAAGATCCAAACTTTTGGAACATAATTAACAATTTAGTATTCAAACCAACAAAGAAAAAGCAATAAACTAACGGGTGAAATACATTGTTATCTCTACAATTTAATCGTTTTTTATTTATTTTAATAATTATTTTTTAAAATGTTCCTAATATTTATTTATTTGTTTGTTTTAAATCGGTTGATATGAGTAATCGTTACTGATGTTAATTAGTGCACGTCAAAGAAATAGTTAGGAACTAACAAAATATAGCAATTATTAAACATATAGAAACTAAAAAGTAAAAATAGCAACATTCGCAAGACGAAAAAAAAATAAAAATATTGAATGCAAATTAAACACCATTTTTTAAAATAATTGTTAATGTATTTATCAAAAGAAAAATTGATGTCTAACATACAATTTTAGCATTTTAGTTTTTGTTGTTACCATACAATTTTAGCAATTTAGATTTTGTTTTTTTTTCTTCTATATTTAAAATTATTAGTGATTCTTTAAAGTCTAATTACATATTAATTTTCTGATCAATAAACATATATGTAAGAGTTATCAAAGAGTAAGTACATTTTAATTATATTAATTATTAATAAAATTTAAATAAAATTAATAGAATGCAAATATTTATACTTAAATCATAACTTTTTATTATTGTATTAAAACGAAAATATATCACTAATTGTCAAGTAACAAGCTAAACCCAAACCCATTTTTAATAGATCTATGATTAAATTTCTTTTTTTTTCACCTCTCTTTCTCTCACCTTAAGCATTAACCACCTTCATATCTTAAATATATAATTAAAATTTAAAGCTTAGTCATAAAGAAAATTAAATTATCACAGTCATCTATTCTGTATACACACATAAAATGAGTCATTACATTAATTAGGTTTAAAAAAATATTAAATTATAATAAATTTTATCACTCACTAAGAACCATTAGAAAAAGATAAACGTCTATAAATATAGTTAAGCATTGAAACCCTTGGCAAGTTTTGAGAGTACTTTGATATCTGGTTTATTTTTGTAAGGTATAGATAACAATTAAGGTAAAAAAAAAAACATACCTAAAACGCAAATATGTAAGAGGAAATTAAAAAAAAGTAAGAAATTAAGGAGACCGTTTTTTTTTTTTGTGAAATTTGAATTTAAATATGTTTTCTTCTCTCATAATTTTTAGTAAAAAATGGAATTTGTCTTTTTTTTAAAAAAAAAAATTAACCTAATTTAGCTCCCAACTTTGAAAATTTATGGATTTAGTCATTTTTAATTTAAATTTTGTTAAATTTATTTGACTTTTCGAACGTGTTTTATGGTACATTGGAATTATTTATACCGTTTCACATATTTCCGCTTCAATGTTATTTGAGAAACACATCTGAAACGTTAACTAAACTTAATCAAATTTGATTAAAACGACTAAATTAAGTATATCTAACGATCAAGAACTAAATTTGGTCAAAATTTTGAAGAGAGAGATTGTTGGAATTTAATGTGAGTCTAAGTCTCATGTAGATATAATTCATTTATTAATTAAAGTTTATAATCCATTTGATACTATAATCTTTTATATATATATTACTATTATGTTAAAAGAATGATATTTGTAATTTTAACATCAATAAATCTTATCTTCCTTTTAAATATGTATCAAGAAAACTCAAATAATTTATATGTTATGTTAATTACAAATATTGAATTTATTAATAGATATTTATGCTGCACCAAAGATAAAACGCAAAAACCTCTTTTATAAGGAACAAAAACAATTTAGTATGACAAATTTGTTGATTTTGATAATAATTATTTAATAAAATTCACTAAGCATGATTTTTTGTTGTTTAACGTTATAAAATTCAAATTAATTTATTACGTTTCCTAAGTTATCTAAATTAAAAATCATAGGAGTAAATAATCTCATTAAAAATAATTAATGCAACTCTCATAACTAAAATCTTAATTGGAGTATTAATTTATAAACAATCATATAATATTTAATTTTTATTTAAAAAATATATGACAAGAATAATATAAACCAAAATCATAAGAAAATAAAAATAAAATGGAGTTAAAAATATTAAAAATAAATTAATATTATTTAAATGTCTGTAACTCTCACATAATAAATATATAAAAATTAACATTAACAAGTCATTTTTAATAATTATTAAGTGAATTTCGATAATCTATGGAAAAATTGTAACACCTAAAGAGTTGAACTGAAAAACTTAAAAGTCATTACTTAATAACATCAATAAAAAAATTGTCATACATATCGATATAAAATAAGTTTAAAGACTATTACACTCTTTTAACGTCTTATTTCAAAATGAATTTTTTCTAAATATCCCAAAGTACTTCAAAAATATAAGAAGTATGTTTGATACAGTTCCAAAACATACAGTAAATCTTTCGAACTAATCACGGTTCTAAATTATTGGTGATTGGCTCTTGCTCTTGAGCTACTGACCCCATCTGTTCCGACCTCTACTCATGTATTTATATATGATCATCGCATAAAAATAAGCAACACAAGAAAAGAGAATAAAAATGGTAAGCTAATGCATTTAAAAACTAATTGGATAGAACAAAAGCTAATGCATACAAGAATATTAAATAAATCTTTTACTACAAAGACAAACTAAATGATTTAGGGTTAGGCTTTCACTTATCATTACAAAGCATTAGCACATCCAACTCTTATCACAATTATACTCACACACATTACTTTTGAAAGATTAGTGTTTTGAACGGACTTGTAAGACTATGCACCTGTCATACTCTTTGAGGCCATCATTAAAGAGGGATTAAGATGAAACAAAATCTAAATTAACAAGTCATGATATGGTTAACTTCACTGACTCCCTAAGTATGATTCTCTTTCATATCATATTGTCTGTCATGTGAAACCTCCTTCGACTCTCACCACCTAGATATCATACTCTATGATAGATACTAGTAGAGTTAGGATAGTCTCACTATCGAAATCTCTTTCAATACACTTTGACATCTTAGATAGTGGTATTTTTCCTTGAAAATAGCCACTGAGAACCAACCTTTTCATTTCTAAGCCAAAGAAGACATAAACAATTCAAACAAAAATTTAGAGTTTTTCTAAATTCCAAACCAGCCGCTGAGTGCCTCCCCTTCTCCCTAAAGATATTTGGAGCCGCCCAGGAGTGGACACGCACTAGTAAAAAAAAATGCTTCTAAACAATTGAATTTTTCCTTTTACCAAAATATTATACTCATTATCAACATTATTATTTACTATAATACCAACCTCTCAAATTTGCTCCTTTTTCAACAATGTCAACATCACATTTGGTCACAATAATACAAGAATCCATAACAAATTAATATAGCAGTTTCTATCATCTTAATTCCTCACATTTTATGATACATAATTCACACACCTATCCCTTTCACCAAGAATCATTTTCTTTTAGCACTTATAAATATAATTCTCATTCATACCATTAAACAACCCAATCATGTCATCACCCAACAATTCATCAACCATAAAAATATACCCACCTCAAAATAGAACACAGATCATTAAAAACTGTGAAAAATTGCATCAAATCAAACTTCACAAAAACATTTAAAGGTTATGTAATTATAAATTATCATTGTAGAACAATTTAAATGATCAACTTCTCTTATCTTGACGAAGGCTCTTATCATTGTTCTTCCCCCTTACACAACATCTTCACTTACAATGGTATTATATTCACAGCCCAAAGACTAAAATCAACAATGGAATAATGGTTTAAGGACTACAACTAGATGAAGATATAACTCAAAAACAAAAAAATCACATATAGCTATAGAAAGCTACATGCATCTGAAAAATTAAAATTGCTCGCTAATATAAAATTGATTGTATGGTAGAATTCATGAGACTAATTGCTTCCATGACTTTGGATCTTCAAGAAAAAAGAATGAATGTGATCATTTTATTAAAAAGGAACGAAAGAGATTGAGAACTGAAAATTAATAGAATGACCTATGTTTGATGAAAATAAAACCCCTTTTAAAACCTTTTAATTATTTTATAATATATAAAATATGCTATTAATAAAGAAAACAAAGTATTACTAGAATAATATAATTATTCTTTTTAGAATTTATGATCAGGGGTTCTCAAAAAACCAAATTTATAAATTTCGAACTCCAAATTTTCTTGGAGAATAAGTTACAGATAACACCTTATGTAATAATGAATCATCCCATACCAGATGAACTCCAATAATATTTTGATTTATGAAGGGATTTGGTTCTTCCAAGTTCCAACCAAGTGCATGCACATGCCATGCCTTTAAATACTCTACAAGCTGCATTTTTAGCCAAGCTTTCAACCCCTACATTGCTCTTATAAAATGAAATCCGTTTTACCTCCTACGTTTGACTTTAATTTGATTTCATTTGTTAATTGCAAGCACAGCTAAGTAGCGTGTAAATGGCAACCTCGATTAAAACAAAACCTTTTCAGCTCTGAAAGCAAAGGGTTGGTTGGTTGGTACGCAAACGTCTCTCAATCTTGGAGTTAGAGGAATCCTTATAACATAGTATATAGTATACACACACATTATATGAGACAAAACTTGAATTCGGTTTATATATAATTCTCTGTTCTTAAAAATGCATAGATCTTCGAGTATCTCAAGAGCGTCTGGTGAATTCTTGGTTGACATTTCAGCCACTGCTTTAGCTTTTCCATCTCTTAAAATGGCAGATTCACAGGGCTTGCCAATTCATCATAATTCTGCCTCCGATGTTGTTAACAAGAAAGAAATGACACTCCATGGTAAGCCACCTCCACAGAAAGCTGTTCATCTCATACCTCTTGTGCTCATCTTTTGCGGTTTTGTTCTTTGGATTTTCTCTCATTAGACATCTGCTCAAAGAGGAGAAAATAAGAACACTGCTCAATTCTATCTCTTCCGAAATTTGTTGTTTACAGATAAAATCATGCTCATGTATGTGATGCGTATACTAATCATATACTCAAGGACTGAAATTTTCGTTCATTTTCATCAACATTGTCTGATATATGTGTATCATTGATTTATTTAATCAAGGTGGTGTAACGTAATGTAAAAAGATGCAGAAACAAAGCGACTTTCTTCAATTCTTTAGAGAAAATTCACTTTGTTTATTTATGGTTCTGTCTCAAATGTTGTCTTACGTTCAGTTATAGCAATCTTAAAATCATTTGATACGCATGATTATGGCAAATTGGTCCTGTTTCGCAACCCAAACTATAGTTATATAGTTCATATTAAAATTCTCATAACAGCTGTTCACTCTCTTTTTTTATCATGCAACATCTAATTATTGGATTTTTTTTATATTGGAAAATTGAACAGAACATATAAAACCATACTTTAGGGATGTTCTATCTTTATATTAGTGATGTGTCTGAAACCTAAATGCACTAGTTCTTATGCCTATAAAGTTTTTTTTTTTAACTCGCTAATGAAGTGGCTGATTTTAGATCTAACCTAATCTACAAACTTAAACTAACTAATCATTTATGAGTTTAGTTAAATGTAATTGTTCAAGTTGATGAGTGGACCAAACCCTCCATGAAACATGCATTATGATTTGTATTACTATAACATTCTTTCTGCCCACCACACTAAGATAGAGTTTTCCCCAACAGTGTTATCTGATACTTAAAAAAAAAAAAACTTTATACTGTAATTTGTACAAAGTGATTTTTTTTTCCATCTTTTATTTAGAAATGAAAATTGTAAGCCACACAAATGGTTGAGAGAATTGTTAATCCTACTACTACTATTATTATTATTATTATTATTATTATTATTATTATTATATATATATATATATATATATATATATATATATATATATATATATGTGTGTGTGTATATGTGTGTGTAATAACGATAGATTGAATGACACTATACTATATATTTGAATAGAAAAAATGTAAAGGTAATTTAGTTTTAGAAATAGTTTGAATTGTTTTATGATAAAATATGTTGTTTGAATAAGAAATGTTTTAAAAATTGAAATTTTAGAATTTTAAAAATATAATTGATGAAATTTGGGATTATCATATTATCAAATTTATTATATATGTTTTTCTCTCATGTTTTTTACAACTTCATTTTAGTGGAAAAATTGTGACAACTTAATTAATGTAGATTGTTCCGCTTGTTAAAAATTCGGGTATTACAATCTAAACATTATTCTCAAAAATAAATGTCATTGAATATTATTTCGGGTTAAAACCATGTTTATTTTTTTAATCAATATCATCAAATTATTTTATTATCGATGTAAATCAAATTTATTTTTCATCTAATGTTTATAAGAGTTTTTGTGTTTAATATTATGGATGTTTTTTTTTATTAATGTGAAACGAATATTTTTTTCCATCTTTGTTAACAAATATTATTTTTGATAATCAAGGGTTTTTTTTAGAAATATCAATTAGACTTATATTATTTATTGATCACTGTTACTTAAGTTTTTTTTTTTTTTTACCAATATTAGGAGAAATATTTTAAGTTGACATCGACTAATCTTTTTTATTAACACTTAATTTTAATAGGATTTTTTTCCATTTATTTTGTTAATATTATATTGTTGATGAAGATCATCTTTATTCTCCGATCAAAATTAATTAAGTTTTTTTTATGAGATTATTCTTTTATAAATGTGAATTAAACTTTTTTTTAAATTAACTTTTGTCATTATTATTTTTTAATTTTTATATTTTGTCCTTCGATTAATTTTTAATTTTTTTATCAATAAAAATAATAAATAAAATAAAATAAAATATTAATTGAAAAAACTTCGATTAATGTTGATCACAATTTTTTTTTTCAAACATTAACTAAAAAAAATTTCAGGCATAAAACATTAAAAAAGTCCAACCAAAATAAATTTCAATCTGAGTAATTTAGGTTAGTCTAAATAATTTAATATAGAAAATTATTTATCAAAAACCATTTAAAATAATTTTATATGACACTCTAAAATCAATATGTTATACTTTAATGTAGAAAATAACAAATGTGCGACAATGCTTTAATAATTAGATTTTGTTGTCCAGTTTACATTGGAAATAGAAAGAGAGACTTAATCAGAACTGACAATATTTAGGTCTAAGAATTTGGGGTTGCAAGTAATGATGGTTCTGACAAGTGGAGTGTTACTCATTGTCTTTCATAAACACTTTGTGACCGTCTTTTTAGGCATCATCAACTTAGACCTATGCTTCATTCATTTCTATGTTTCTTCTTTAAATTTAAAATTTAATTTTCTAAGTTTCTGTCTTCCCTTAATTTATCTCAATCAACAAAACCATGTTTCAAACAATGGAAAAAAAGGAACAACTTTTAAATTCAGTTTTTCCGTCAATAATGCCTGCACCTTGCCAGCTATATAGTCAAATTTAGGTGAGAAATAAAATTAATGAAAATAAGAAAAAAGGTTTATTCCTTTTATATACATATGAAAACAAAAGAAGGCTTATACAATAATTCTAATTCTAATGTTATGTTGGGATCAAATATGTACAGCGAGACAGTGGAAAATAAAATAATTCTTTTAATTATAAAAAATAGTAAAAAAAATACTAATAATTTGACTTATACAATAATTCCTTTTGAAATTATTGTTTAAAAAATACGTATTTTATTAGTGTTATGGTGATAGTGGTGGTGATAATAACGGTGATGGTGGTGGCAGTGACAGTAGTGGTGGTAGTAGTGATAGTGATCAATGGTTATGAAATGGAGGGTGAGATTAAATTGAACCAATTTAACTAAAATATGGATTAAATTGAACAAATTTAACTAACTTAGGGACTTATTTGAATAAAACACAACCAATCATAATGTGAATAGTATTATATCATGTAAACAATGTTCTCCTGTACACTCTGTCATTAAGGACAAAATTAAATATAATTTAACAAATCAGAAACCAAATTGAACGCACTAAAAAAAGATCAAATTGAATAAAATGGACTAAAAGAGAAAAAAAACAGTATTTAAACCTTTAAATTACTATTTTATTATAATAGAAATATAAATATCAATAAAACATTAATAATATTATAAATTATAAATTGCTTCTTAAATATAATTAATTATTCATAAATATTACTAAAATATTAGTATTAATTTGTTTAACTTCTCATACTCTTTAAGGTTTGCTCTCTTATTTTTAATTTTGTTCATCTTTAATGTAACATACTAGAAAAAAAAGCATAAAACATAACCCAACAAAATACAATATAAGACATGTAAACAGCATACCATATTTCAAAAAATTACATAACATTACTATATATATATATATATATATCAAGACATAAAAATATAATCTTCAGTGTCCTTCATGTAGTGTTTTTGCTCGTTTTGTTTGTGTACATAAAACAGTTAATGACATAATACATACAGTGGCAGAGCTAAAATCCTACGTCAGTGAGACAATTAAGAATAATAATTTAATTGAATTTTATAATTTATAACGATATATAAAAAAATTTCTGTTTTTGTCAACTTTTCATTTTCTATTTTTATCTTTAATTATTATTTTAAAAATTATTTATTTTATAAATAGTTTATTTTTAACTATTTATTTTAAAAATCTCTTTTATTTTGATTATTATTCTGAAAAGCTTTTTTTTAACATTTATTTTATTTAAAAAATATTTTAAAATTTATTATATATATTTTAAAAATAAATATTGTTGATCTTAATTCAAATGTTTATAAAAATTGAAAAATACAAACACATATACAACCGTACCCGTGTTTTCATTAATTAAAAATTAAGAGTTTCGATTTCAGATTTTAATTATAAATTATTTGAATATTAATAAAATAATTAAAAAAATAAGAAGAGTAAAATTAGAAAAGGCAAAATTAAGAGATTAGGGGAGCAAAATATTTTTTTTCCAAATATTTGATAATAATTTTAAAAAAGAGGGAGATGTTAGCTTACCTTAAGCTATATCTGGGTCTCTCACTAAATACAATGATAACATCAGACAGTAAATGTAACGTACATTATTATTGGAAATGTAAGGAACATTGATAAAAAGAAATAACTGTAAATAACTCAAACAATTCAACTTCAATCGATCATAAATAAATATTGAAAAACCATCTAGAATACATACAAATCTATATGGCAAAAAAATTTAACAAACAAAATATTAATTACGCTTCCCAACAAAAATTAGTAAGTATGGTCTACGAAATACTAACATCTAATTTAATGAAAGACATGAATTTACAACTGAATTAATAAATTATGAAATAAAGGTAAGTTAACAATATTTGATGTCTACATATTTACACATGTGAAAACTCTTCCATCTTTTTTCTTACCGTTGATATTTTAGTCCATGTGACTTAGATATCAATTAAACAATATGATCTCTATTATAAAATATGTGTCAATACTTACTTAACAACTCAAACAATAATTCATACATCATTTTGAATATATAATTTAAAATTCATACAAGTTTCATAAATCTCATTAAACATCCTAAAACAATATAACCCATTAAAATACAACAACAAATCAATCAAATATAATTATTTATATTTAGTTTTAAATTTATAAAAACATATATCTTTATATAAACAAATAATCTTCCTGGTTGTTTATAGTTGAGACTCGAAGAAGATAATAGTCTAACAACTATGTCTTCCATAAACCATCAATATGTGAATTTTAATTATAATATAACTTAAGTATTAAAAATATTAATATATTATAAATTTAAATATGTGAAAATAAACAATTATGTTATATAATCACTCACTGTTTTCATTACCTATCTTAATTTACCTATTTTTTCTCCATCTTAGACAATAAAAATGTATTATAGAGACATAAAAAATATAGAACTACGAAAATGAAGTGAGAGAGTAGTACATTTTTAATTCCTAAAGCTTTAAACTCCAATTGTACGGGTATTTGTTCAAGCGACTAATGTTTAGTTAGACTTTAAAACTCATGAGATGGAAACTCTGAAGTAGTTTGCGCATCTTTTATGAACATTGAATTCGAACCACAAACATACTATTCATATGCCAAGAGGGGCCTAATTCTATTTCTTTTTTTCTTTTCTTTTTTCCAGTTTTTCATTTTTTTTAAAAAAGTACACGTTTGTTAAACGTGCACTTCACTTTAAAAGAAAAGAAGACAGCAACATATGTTACTTACTAAACCTTATATTTCATATGTAAACCAAAAATTGAAATTTGGGTCAAAAAGAAAAGCATAGCAAAGGTTGCTTGGTTGTCTGAATTGTAAGGAACGTGTGCTTGGATTCGATGTAGCTTGATGAGTAGGCTTAATCAGCTTTAAAATGAATATACATATAAATAGTTCTTTTGTTCTTTCCTTATAAACGCAGTGATGAAAAGAAATGAACTCTTAAGCTGGATTCCAGAAGAAGAAATACGTTGAAGCTGGAGATGGATGAAACAGAGTACAACATAAGCAACTTCAATGGATTTGGTTGTCTTCGCTTACAAGTTGGTCGTTGATTGTGATATGGGCCAACCGCAACACAAGAAGCACGGTTAGCAAAATAATTCAATTATTTGAGTAAGCAAATGTCTCATTTTTTATTTATTTCTGTAAATTAAACATGGATATAAGAAATTAAAACAACTGTAGTAATGGTGTTAGATTTAAATACAATAAGTATACGTTTAGTGGTTGAATAATATGATATATTTATGTTATTATAGAAGTAAAAGCATGTTTATATTGCATATAATTACTGGGTTAACTTAGTAAATCTGCATTCGATTGATAGACTGTTTAGTATCAAAACGAATAATTTTAAAAACATAATTAAGTTTCAAATTTTTGACAAATTTAAATATTTTTAATTGAGTTTTTATTAAATTTTGTTGTATATTAAGAAATTTTTTATATTCATTAATTAAGTTAACATTATTTAATTTTTATATTAAATAGATGAGTGGTTTTTATATTATCATTATAATTGGATTGGATGTGAGTGTAACATCCCATTTAATAATATAGAAATACTAATAAAACATTAAATATTGATAAGAAAATAGGTAATTATAAACATATATAAGATATTAATATAATCATCCAAAACAGTAACATTTCATTTAATAATATAAATTATCAAATAAAACATTAAATATTGATAAGACAAAACAGGTAATTATAGATATATATAAGATATTAATACAGTTATCCAAAATAATAACTATAATAACATAAAAAATATATAAATGACCAATATAGATATATAAGAGTTTTTTAAAACAACTAAACTCCTATACAACTATAGAAAACCAAAGCACTAATCCATGGTCTCACTATTCTCAACCAGGGGAGCATCATTGCATGTGTCATTCTCTATTCACACAGTGAAGTGATCATTACAAAAGAGACAAACAAAACACAAGTCATACAAAACAAGCAATAGGGTGAGCTAGTATATAAAATAAATATTCATATATAATTAATTCATATCAAAAACCTATAAAACATGGTATAGAACATATTTATGCATATAATTACACATGTAGTTGACACTAAACTCAATTATCCAGATACGTTCACTTGATATCAGACTTACTGATGGTGGTGGTTCCCAAACTCTTTAGAACTTGGCATCAAGGGATAATCACCACACACAAGGTAAATCCCCTTTGCGCCTAAGACCGAACAAGTTTAGTGATTAGGATCTCTGACGACTCTCACAACATAACATATTCTACTATACTTGAGTGTGAATAGTTATTAGAGTATATGATACCCCCATATTGAATTTGTATGTTAATACACTACAATTATAACCACATAATTTCTCTTTGAAATTCCTTCAACATCCATCATACATGCTCTCCATAGTACATTCAATTCAATTTATAATAACAAAACATACATTATGCTTCATATCAGTCATAGAACGTCCAAAACCACTCAAACAAGCAAAACATGGCATTTGGCTAGCGCTCAACGCCATTTTTCACACAACAAACTGGCGCTTATGCCAAAGTCCGACGCTTAGCGCCTTGAAGTCAAATTGCTCCGATGCCTGCAATGAAGTTGACGCTTAGCATCGCCTAGACGTCGTTGAACACCCATTAACTCGCAAAACATGACGCTCAAGGGTGGAGAATGTCACTTAACGCTATATCACATGACAACATATGCACTTTTGTGAAGTTGATGATTTTATACCAAATCACAATCAAACACAAGCATGCAAAAATATAAAAACCTGTCAAATTCAACCATATAGATAACAACTAACTTCCCTTACCTTGAGTGATCAACCTCAAAGCTCTAGAACAACAACCACACCTTTCAACTCAAAGGATGTTCTATCTACTCGTAGAAACATCATAAACATGATCAGACCATACCATCATGATCACTGATAAACAAAGACTAAAAAAAGAAGACTAATACCTCACATGCGACTAAGAGAGGATCACATGCAACCATAGAAAAAAGAGACCCCTAAGAAAATGAATAGAAAACCACTTACATGTTTTGAAGACACTGATTGGGTAGAAAGGAAGTGCTCGCCAAGAGAATTACCATAGTGGTCTCCGATCTTCAATCAAATAAACATGGGATCAGATATCTTAGAGAGGGGAGAGAACTTATAGAAAAGAGTTTTTAGAGAGGTGAAGTATTTTTAACTAATGACATCTTTTATGAGATCTCTATTTAAATTTAAGTGTTTTATCTATAACAATATATAAAGATGATTCCCTCTTTTGTGTCCACATTTCAAAATACTAATTTTACCCTTTAAAATATAATTATTTATTAAATTTTTGAAAATTGACCGTTAATTTTATAAATTTTTTTTTCTCTATTTATCAACAATTATTCTCTCATATTTACTTATATATTTCACTTTATTTTTAATAAATATATTTTTATTTCATATATTAACTTAATAACATTATATTATCATCATAATATCACATGTATTTCAAAAATGTGTACAGGTGCGACAACGCCTGTGTGTACGCTAGTTAGTAAAATAATAAAGTTTCATTATTTTAAAACATTGTTACATCTTAAATACAATTTTCTAGGCTCTCACAATGAGATATTGAAATTAATATAAAACGACGAGTAACATTCATTGTTTTTATTGAAAGCATGTTGGATAATAAGAATGATCCATCAATTGTGATAACGAGAACAATCTCTTAGATCAGTGGCGGATCTTGATCAAAATTTATGGAGAAGCCAAAATAATATACTTAAAATTTATATATTTAACATTATTGTCACCCGTTCATTAAAAATGAATAATATTTTAGTATAACTATAATTATAAAACAAACTACACTATCTAACGGATTGTCCATCTTATGCGATGAGCAACCATGTTGTCATGTTTTAATCTTCACTCCTTTTTTATCAATTTTAAAAAATGAATTTATCCTTTTGTTTTTTATTAATATACCTATTTAAAAAAACAAGTTTTAAAAAATAATTTATCATAATATAACCAATAATTGAGAGACATAATTACTAAAAAATTATGATAAACAAATAAAAATTAAAAATTGTCTTTAATATATATATATATATATATATATATATATATATATATATATATATATATATATATATATATATATACACACACACACACAAGGGTCATGAGATAAAAAGATAGTGGTAAATATTAAACATATTTCACTACCAAGTGAGACTGAAAAAAATTACTTTTTATCTTTTTTAAGAATGAAAGGAGAAGATATAAAAAATGAGGGCAGAGATAATAAATTTTTTCTTAACTTTTATTTTTTTTCGTAAAATAACAAAATGAAATTAGATAAAGGTGAGAGATAAATATAACATGTGAAAAACTAAAAAGACAATTAAAATAGAAAATGAAAATTATCTTAATAATTTATTTTCTTTATTATATTTGATTTTATATTTTACAATTTATTAACAATAAATGTTATACTCTATAATATAGAAATAAAAAATACCTAATTTTATTTTTATTAACTTTTCAATATACTATTATCTAATTTAAAAATATATATATTTAAAAAAAATTAAAAATAAATAATTTAACAAATTTTAAACATATATATAATTTTAAAAAAAATTAAAAATTTTAAAATATTAAAAGAATGAAAAAGTTTGGGGGGCTATGACCCCTCCCTGCCTAAAGTATGCTCCGCCACTGCTCTTGATCGATGTAGGTGATGATGTGAAAGCCATAGAAAAATATGACGATCTCTTTATATAACACATTTGTAGTGAGAACAATAAAAATCATTCATCATTTTACATTAACCATAAAATATCATTTGCATATTAAGTACAAAACATACAAAATTTGAATATCCAATAAAACAACAAAATTTAATATCATTTAAGTTGAAAATATTAAAATTTATCATATACTTAAATCTTAATTAAGCCTTTTTAAAATTACTATTGTTTAAATAAATAATCTTATTTTAAATAATTATAAACTTATCTAGATGAAATTTATGAGTAAAAACTTTCATAAGTTTTTTTACAACTTTCTCTAACTTTATTTATATGATTATGATTATTAATATAAATATTGGATTTTATAGATACCATTTAAATATTTGAATCATTGCTACTATAATTTTTTATATTACATATTACATATGAGATTTTTCTTGCAAATTTGATAAAAAAATAGCAAAAAAAACTTTTTTTTCAATTTTTTTAATAATTTTAATTGACAAGTAATTCCTGTAATCATTATTTCTTACAAAACTATAAAATTTGCAAGTATTTCTTACAATTTTTTCGCGAAAAGTATTTTATATAAAATATTTGACAAAAAAAGTGGTAGCAATTTCTTACATCTTTTTTTCATAACCAAATTTGTAAATATTTTCTATGAAAATTTTTTAAAACAAAATTTGCAGATCATATGAGTTTTTTAAGCCGTGAATATTCCTATTATATTTACAAACTAAGTTTTATTTAAGATAAAATCAAATTCAAAAATCAAATTACTCAGTAGGATATTGATAAGTGTCAATAACAAGTAAATTTTCTTTTTGAAATTTACACTTATCATGTATAAAATGGTTCTATTTATGTATAAAACAAGCATGCTTAGCTTAAGATACAAAACAATGTAGCGAGAATTGGGGTTTTATGAATTCTAATGATATTTTGTTGTTTTACAATAAATATGAAAGAAAACCATACCATAGTACTGGAGGTGAGCAATAGAAATAGAAAAGACTGGACAACATATTTTGACTTTCTGACTGATCAGAATAGAATGAAGTTGAGTCTCGTGAGAAAACCTTCTTTGCAAGGAAACCTGAAGCACAAATCCATGAGGCTGAGCAGCCAAGAAAACTCTCCCAAGAGGTAAATGTCACGTGCTAAGCACCATGACAAGAGGTTGAGTTGAGAAGAAAACCCACTTGTGAGAAAACCCCTATGGTTAAGCACCAAAAGTTGGGCTAAGTACCATCCAAAAAATTCCTATAAAAAGGCCATATGTATTAATTCTAGGCATTGAGTGGAGGCTAAAAAAGTAGCAATATGATCTAATAGGGTCTTTGAGACACAAAGGAGATGCTCTTAGTATAGATCTGATGTGTACAGATGCTTTGATGTAATCAATTATGATTATATTCACTTCTAATTTTTGGGTATTTATCTTTGCTTTCATCTAATTGTTTGTGGTTTGATTTATGCTTAATGATGACTTGATCACTCATTTATTTAACTGGTTTGGATTGAGTTGGGAAACTGGTCTCAAACTGTGGTCCAATCAAATCTTCATACATGTACTAGTGCTTATTTAAGTAGCTAAAGGGGATTCTGGATGAAAGGTTCGTAAACATGGCAAGGATTCATTCAAGGAGTCTTACACAATAAAGTAAGGATTCATTCTACTAGGAGTTGAGGAATCACAATGGGTTTGAAGTCCTTAGGTTCTAATGTATTTAGGATAACCTAGATCTACATAGAAAGAGTACTCCCAGGACATTGAATGAATTGCATAATAAGTAAATAAGATGGTAGTGGTGTAGTAAAAGAAGATGAGATGAAATCAATTCATAGCTCCTACTCCACTCAATCTATCTAATTACTACTATTTATTTTTACTTGCACTCTTTATTAAAACCAACAACCTAAAAATCAAACTAGCAATATACTTGCTAAATTCTTGTGGATACGATATTTGTTAATACTACTGCGTACCAGTACACTATACACTTGCTGAAAAATAGTTGTTGAGAAATCGTCATCGAATATATCATTCAACTAAAATTGTCTTTCTCATTTAATTTATTAAAATAATCTATGTTTTATTTTAAAAACTTTTTTTATTTAAAATGCCATGTTTTTTGTATTAACATAATAAAAAGAGTTCAAAAGATATGAATATAATATCTTAAACTATACAAGGGATTTGATCTCTCAATTCAAAATCATAAAACAATAATCATAGGAGTTTTTATCTTAATTATCTCTCTCTTCCAATATAAGAATAGAACTTATAAAACAACTAAGCACAAGATGTAAATGAAAAAATATTTTATGTGAAAAAAATAATCTTAACTATAGAATTGCATAAAAGCACACAAGAAATTTAACATGTTCGGCACCTCAAGACATACATCCACAAATGCTCAACATACATATTATCATTCAAAGTATAGTTTTTCTGACAAAAATTGCAAACCTGCGTACAATATTTTATGAACAAAATTGTAAACCCTACAAAATTTAATATGGTTTGGTTTGATACCTCAAGACCTACATCCACCAATACTCAACATAAATATTATCATTCAAAATGCAATTTTACTGACAAAAATTAGAAACATTCATACAATTTATTATAGATAAAACTGCAAACTTTCAATAGCGTATAACTATATGAGTTCCTATATATCCAAAAGACTAACTGAGTTAGAAAAAAATAATTATTTATTCTTATAATACTATTATGCTATTTTTTTATATTATTTTTATGTAAAATCAACCCATATTATATATATATATATATATATATATATATATATCCGAACTTTATAATACTTAAATTTATATTAGTTAAAAGTTAACATAAGATTAATTGTTTTGTTAGATTTAAGCTTTTGAATTTTTCACAGTAA
>Ga0214544_1000309_pt1 | contig 83624 bp, 40 predicted proteins | sample CNSS3metaG_FD_160074 | JGI IMG/M metagenome (GOLD analysis project Ga0214544, IMG submission 160074) | Root nodule microbial communities from cowpea collected in UCLA plant growth center, Los Angeles, California, USA - CNSS3 | ecosystem: Host-associated > Plants > Roots > Nodule | place: USA...
ATTTGTATTCTAAAATATTTTTAAAATTGATATATACAAATATTTTAAATATTCAAAATATTTTAGAAAAATAAACTAATATTTGTAAAAATAACATTTACATATAAAATATTTTAGATTTTAATATTTAAAATGCAATAAAAATATTAAATATTTTAAATTTAAATGTGAATTTTACAGATGTTAATATATATTTTTAAAATTTTAATAATTATATTTTAATAATATTTAAATAATTATATTCTATTTAACAATTGAATCTAAGAATTATATTCAATTAATAATTAAATATTATAATTTATAATTAAATTTAAAAAATAACTAATAATAATGTCAATTTTAAAATTAAATGGTTTTATTTTAACAAATTTTGGGACTAAATTAAACAAAAATAACGAATATAGGAACTAAATTCAACAAAAATAACGAATATCGAAACTAAATTGAACAAAAATAAATAATACAAGTACAAACTGACACGTGACACTAGCATTAACACGTGGCACAATTATGACTTGACACGTGGACACTTTTTTTGAAATTAAAAAATTTTAAAAAAAATTTAAAAAAAATTTTAAAAAAAATTTAAAAAAATTTAAAAAAAAATCGAAAAAACCAGGAGCTGACACGTGGCATGTACTGTTCAAAAACGTTAACTATTTAAACACCGTTAGTGAAAAGGACCAAATTGACCACAATTTGACGAAAATGAGGACCTAATTGAACATAAAACGAAAATAATGACCAAATTGAATAAAATCAACAAAAATAAGAACCAAATGTATATTTAAGCCTAAAAAAAATTATTTAGTATTTGAAAATTTTATATTTTTTAACTGAATTATTGTAATATAACTTTTTTTTTTAATTAAATGACATAATTATTATTTTGTCTTATCACATCATTTACTTATATATTAAGACATGAGATTTTATGATAAATATAAAAAGATATCGTAGTTAATTAAAACAACAAAAATTATTTATTATTTTATATAATAATAATATCATTTGATACTAATCACATTTTACATCTCTAAACACGTAAAAATTAGTAAACAAATTAATGAGACAATATAATATTCATATCATCGAATTAAAAGAAAATTGTAATTTTTAATAAGTCAACGGACTAATATAAATCTTTTTGAGTATTTATAAATGAAAAAATTTAATAAAATGTTAAGTAAAAATATAAATTTTTTTAAGAAACTTTATACTTTATTCTATCAGTGAGAGCTGGAACATGACTCGTCCTTACTGCTGCTCAGGTTCAAGATGAAATAAAACTCATAAAGACTCTGTTTCTTCAAAAACAAAAAATCAAGGTGTGCATTTAGAAGTTATAGGACTACAGGAAGAAAAAGCGAACTAATGGATAACGTAAAAAAAATGTATGAAGAATGGTAGCCCAAACCAAAGTGGCCCAATCTGGTGGATGTTCCTTGCATGAATGGCGCGTACGGTAAACAAACAACAATGCTGCATCTACCACCGCATTTATTTGTGACTTAAAGTCTTCAATCATCGATTCGACCAAGGCTTCCCAAAAAGTTATCCCAACCAAAAGTCCATTCACCAGACATCGGAATCTAAGATCCACCAAACCTTGTTTAGTCGGAATCTGAAATTTTCCGAAACCTAATTCTCCCAATACTCGTATAATCCGAATCTCCATCTCTTTCTTCTTTCTCCAGGTTGTTTCAGTCTTCGAAGATGGAAGCTGTTCCGGATCAAGACACTAGTATATGCACTCACTGGTAAAACTCTATGTAAAAATTGATTATGTTGTTTAATTGCTTTATGTCAAAATGGTAATAAATAAATAAAATCGTGGGAAATTGGGATTATTTGTTTGGTAAATGGAAGCATTGCCTTTTTTTTTCTCTTATGCATGATGTTTGTTTCTTTGTATTGATGATATGTTTTCAGTGATCGGGCTGTCCCTGTTGCAAATATTGACTTGCATTATGCTCATTGCTCTCGGAAACTTGAAAAATGCAAAATCTGTGGTGATATGGTTCCCAGAAAAAATGTGGAGGATCATTATTTAAACACACATGCACCGGTATGTGAAGTTCTCTGTCATTTGCTTTTTGTTTTCCAGGTTCAATTGTGTGGAATGTACACGAAATTCGTATTACTTGGAATTATTTTTGTGTGATTGTGATTGCAATTTTGGTAGATGGTTATAGGATTCTTGATTGCCTAATGCCGATAGTTCAAGACAAATCAAATTGTGAATACATATGCTGAACTTAGGTGGTTGCCTCTACATGCAGAGTTATTAGCATTGACAAGAGTAGAAAATTTCAAGTGCTTTTATTTAAAAAATTGCCAATCTCATTTAGTGTATTTTGTTTCTGCATCTAGCATAGATGCAAACACATGCAGTGTGTTATAATCTTGTGGGAGGGTTCTTGGGTTTTAAAACACCAAACATATGCATTGACACCAAAAGTTCTTACAAGGTTCAAGAAGAAAAAATTAGAACCCAAAACGGGTTCTGAGCAAAAGCTGAGAAAAACAGAAATAAAAAGAAAAATACTAATGTTTATTGAATTACTAGCAATAAAACAATGAATCAAATTTGAGGTGATTTTTTTCATGGGTTTCCCCTTTCTTCAAGACTATAACAGAGCAAATGCTTAGTTCCCAAATCTAACTGATCTGAATACCTTTCCTTCTACAAGGCTATTCCAACTATAACAACTTACTAATTCTATAACCAGTCTCTATCTAATTCTTTAACTTCCTAAATTCTATTAGGAGGACACTAAAAGCAAAGAAGAGCCTAAGAGCAATCATAGTTTATTGAGTAAGAAATATTCACTGGAACACATCTAGAAGTCCTCTTACCAGAACATGCAGATGAAATAATGTACTTTGTTGGCTGGAAAACTTGAAATCTGGGAGGGCATGCTAAGAAGATTTCAGTGCGGGATATCTAATGGGTATTTTAAATACTTTATCACCCATCCTAAAATTGAATTGGACTTAACAATACCGGTCAATTAAAAATTAATTCATAAACACACGGATGGTTTGGATTTATGAATGACGTGCCTGGAAAGATGGACTGTTGGACATTTGATAATAGTGAAGGTCTCATCAATGGGGATATAAAGAGTTATTCTTAAAGTAGATTTATTCATGGTTTTTTTTATTTTCCCCTTATTTCGTAGAATATAACTTCATCCTCTCCTAATTGTGGTTTATTAGGTGTCGTATAAAGAAGATGAAAAATTTGCGGTAGCAGTAAATGTATTTTACCAATTGATTGTGTCATGGTTATTATATGATTCACGGCTGTGGATGCTTAAATCTATATTTTCTGCAAATCTTATTTGGTATGTGCCTTCAATGAAAGAACCCATCATATCATTAAAGGAAGAAAAATGGAAGAATAATAAAATCTGGAATACTGATTTATTGGATGTGTTAGGGCTAACATCATCCTCAATAAACAATGAAATAGTTGGGTACGTACCAACACTTGCATTTTCTACACGCAACTGATACTATTGTGCTTGGATACTTCATTGATACATATGAAGGAAGTATCTAAGCCTCTAAGGAAAAGCTATGAGAATCTAAACTTTATAACATGAGACATAGAAACACACATAAGATAGAAACACGGAATGATTTTCTATCAATGAACTACAAATGAAAGTTGTATGTTATCCTCTTTATCTTCTGTATATTCTAAAATCAGTTGTATTGAAAATCAAATATGTATTTTATCTAATACATGTATCATATTTGTACATCATAATTGACTATACGTGTACCCCCTCTTTGGAACCCAGCCTCCTTGGCAAACTGTAATTGTCTTAAAGTCAGATTTAAAATCCACCTTTGTTTTAGTTCTAAACTGAGATGGTTTGGCGCAGGTTTCTTGTTCATTATGCAATGAGACAATGGAGCGTGATATTTTAGATATCCATAAAGGTGAAAATTGCCCTCAAAGGATTGTCACTTGTGAGTTCTGTGAGTTTCCATTGCCAGCAATTGATCTGGCCGAGCATCAGGTAGTGTTTATAAAGAATTTTCAAGCTGAGAAGATCTTGTATACTTTTGCTCTAATATCAGTTTGATATTTGTACCTCTCAGGAAGTATGTGGGAATCGAACAGAACTTTGTCACATTTGTAACAAATATGTTAGACTTCGTGAAAGATTCAGCCATGAAGCCCGGTGCAATGGCATTATCCAAGATACTTCTGTGGGCTCTTCAAGGTAGGAAATTACAGCATTTTTGTGAACACAACCTCTAAATACTTTATAACTTTGTTCACAATTTCCCAGTTGTAGGATTATTAGGTTATTTTTCATAGACCAAAATCTAGCAATCTCATTATAGTATGCATATTTCTTCCTCACTATGCATATATATTTCTACACTTTTTTTCCATTTTTTACTTGCTATCATCCATTCTGAGGGTTAAGGAGATCGGGTATCCCTATTGTCCTCTACTTGTGTCTAATATTGGGCCACACGTGCAAGTATTAAGTGCATGATTGCACTGCTTGGCAGGACCCTGTTATTAGTAGAGTTAATGCTTGTGTAGCTGTTCCATTTCAAGCTTCAACTTACACTACAGGTTTGGTTACTTCATGTAGCAGACATAAATCCAGTCTCGGGTCTTCATTCAACATGTTAAGCTGTAAGGAGTATTGGTCCTTGAAATGGTACCAGCAGCTCTATGATCAAGTGGTTGTGATCTTTTTCCTTGCCACCCCATTCATAATCAAGTTGAACTTTAGATCTAGGTGCAGTGGGCATTATTCATCTATAAAATCCCAATGGAATCTTGCATGAATGGGTGTATTAGATATAAAACCAATATTGAACCTCCCACCCTATAGTTTAAGCTTGGTTAAGTTGGTCCAAAACATTTCATTTAGCTAGAAATTGAGCCTCCTAACCTTGTGTTTTGATAAGAATTTTATACTTTCCAGAAAATTCAAATACATTGAATTAGAATATTGTTCATTTCAAATTGTTTAGTTTTTCAAATGTCTTATTTGGATAAGACAATCCAAAATTATTAAATTTTTAGTTTTCTTACTTGAATAGATATAAAACCAATATTGAACCTCCCACTTTATAGTTTAAGCTGGGTTAAGTTGATCCAAAACATTTCATATAGCTAGAAATTGAGCCTCCTAACCTTGTGTTTGGATAGGAATTTTATACTTTCCAGAACATTCAAAAACATTGAATTAGAATATTGTTCATTTCAAATTGTTTAGTTTTTCAAATGTCTTATTTGGATAAGACAATTCAAAATTACTAAATACAAGAATTACCATCGAATAACACAAGTAACATTGATTGAAAAAAAAAAAATTACCTATAGACATCGATATAAATAGCCACTACATACTCCCAAAGAAAAATATGATTGACATCCCCTGAAAAATAACTCCATCGACATTGGCCAGGAAAGCCTTGACAAACATCAATTGAAAAGTAGCTCTCGCCTGAAAATACTCTTAACAATGTTAATCAAAAATAAACTCTATCAAGTCTACTAGAAAACTCTTACTTACATCAATCAAAAAATAGTTTCATCGATGTCAATAAAAACTTTGGCTAGCATCATCGGCTACCTATTTTGGTCTAGATAACCCTAATTAATGTTGGTTGAAAAATAACCTTGACCTACTTTTTATCAACATTGGTCAAAAAACAACCCTGACTAACATTAACAGAAAATAATCCCAGGTGATGCCAACCAAAAGATTCATGTTTGACGTCATTCAAAAAACAATGTTGATGTTGTCAAAGAAAACACCAACGTCAACTAAGAAGTATCATGGAACTATCGCAGCACAAAAAGAAACCTTGGTGATTGCAACCAAAAAATAACTGCAGTCGACTTTCACATGAGAGAAACTTTGTTCACATCTGTCATAAAAGTGATGTCGAGCTGACGACACTTGGACCTCAATCTAGGTGAACGCCAAGACCTTAATTGAACCAACAGTGACCTGAGCTAAATCTGCTTGAAGCTACCCTGACCGAGGCTTAAACAAAGAAGGAAAATAAAGAGAAGAGACATAAATTTAGTAGAAGAGAGAGTATAAACAATTTCAAATTCTTACTTTTAAGGTAATATTTGAAATTCTCTAATTTTAAATAATCAAATTATTCTCATAAATTCCTAAAATTTCAATTTATTTTAAGATGTTTTCTCCAAACAAAATATTGTCATCAAATATTTCAAATTCTCAATAAAAATGAATTACTCCCTAAAAATTCTCTACCCAAATATACTATAATGTTAATTCTTCTTTTTTATATTTATATTGCATTTCAGTACTATTATTAAATGTAAAATGTTCATGTGCTTTCACCCAACAACATAAATGTTTGAGAATGTTAGTTCATGACACTGCAAAATAGTTCTTGTGGGATTTTGGGCTGAAAACAATCAAGTTCCAATGCCTATCCTGCCATGAAGCATTGAGCTATGTCATCAGAGTCAATGTCATGCATCCTATCATACTTCCTTCCTTGTCATGCCATCACTCCCATTTTGTTCACACTGGCCTGTCCTCGTCCTGTTCTAGGTGTTGGAATTTTTATTTAGACCAGTGGAAGTACTTGGTCCTTGGTGCTCATGTTAATAATCATTTTTATATTCAGCATCTCTCTCAATCTACTTGTTATCCAACAGCCTTCCCCTTTTTGGTTTTTGGTACAATGCAGTCACATCTTATGAACTTTGCATTGAACATGTCATGTGTATCTGAAACATAAAAAGAGGGTCTTATCTCTTTTGCTTTCTTTGGCATTCCCTTCACAAGATATATATAGCTGTTATAGATATGCTGTCCAGAAGTTTATCATCGATAACCCATTCTCCTTAAAATGCATTAAATTTTAGCACAAGGTAAGGGGGTCCTATATGTTGTCCATGCTATTAGCTATAGAAATCATTCTTGTGCTTTGGGCAAACAGTTAAAGCTTTTCTGGAGAGTTGGTTCATGAAAAGTACAATACCCTTGTTTATTTTGGCTGGCTGGCACAAGAAGACTATTTAGTCGGGATTTTGTTAAATAATTTCACTGTTTCCATTATTCCTTCGGCCACTTTACGAAGGAGGGGGCTTTTGGTTGTAATCCTGAGCTACATGATGGTGCAATCGGCAGAAATTCACTTCCTCCATTTTCATTGCATAGCAATTATCATCATAATTTCCCTATTAATATTTGTTAGTATAAACATTGTATTGCTGCTGTAGTAACGAAATTATTTTAGACTAGTGCAAAAGGGGCACCCTGTGGTTCTGTATTTTCATAAAATATAAAAAAAAAATGATAATGGTTGTTACATAATAAATAGTTGGTGGTTTGTGATGTGTTGTGCTATTGGAAGATGTGAATGATTTAGAAAATGTAAATTAAGATTTAGGGAGGACAATCATAGTGGTAGTTATAGTGGTAAAATGAGATATAGAAAATGTGTTTGCAAAATAGCATATCCCCTTTATAAATGTAGCTACAGATGAGTGCTAAGATGTATATTTACAGAGTTTAAGTATGTTCTCGGTCCCTAATAAAAGCTCTCAACTTTTTTGTCATAATGAATTTTTTATTTTGTTTGTGGTGCAAAAATAGCTATTTAAATCACTTTAAACAAAATCTGGTTATTTATAGAGACTAAAAACATATCTATATCATTTATAGGATGTAGCAAAAGTCCATCATTTAGTGGTTGTGATGTAATAACAAACTGTTCTAACTCGGTCCACATTCCCAAGTAAAAGTGGCTGAAATATTCTACTATTGGGATAAAGTAGGTAGCATAAAAACATTTTTAAGTAATTTACAAGTCGATTACTAGAGAGAGTAGCAAAGACCCGTCATTTAGTGGTTGTGATATAATATCACACTGTTATAACCGTCCACATTCCCTTGTAAAAGTAGATAGCATTGTGTGAATGAGCTTATATTGATTTAATGTATCACAGTAATTTAATGCTATTCATTATCGTGGACATACTGCTCGAAGTTATGAGCAAGTAATTATCAACTTATCATCTGTCTGAGAACATCAACATTTGAAGTTGATTTCGTCATTTTAATAAAGGTTTCAACAAGTGCTTGTGTTGTAGTTGAATGTCTTATGAATCATGATACGCCACCCTCTGTGCATATCGTTGTTGTATGATTTATTTCTATCATTTTTCATGCTTCACAAGGTGTCTCTCGCTTACAATTAATGCATTTCTTATGTCTTGTCTGAAGGAATGTGAGGGAAACCGAGGGAGATCAAGGAGCTAGAAGAAGGCCGCAGAATGACTTCTCAACTAAACGCCTTCTTTTCACTATAGCCATCACCGGTATTGCTGTCATACTGGGATCTTTTTTTCTACAGAGGAAGGCAGAGCCCAGTGATGTGCATTAGCAACGAAACCAAAACCTTTTAGGATCTTGCATTTTCTGTACAATTCATTCCCCTGCACCAGAAGCCGTGTGATATATACTTTTGCTAATGTAGTAGAAGTGGAGAACACATCGGCATTGTCATTATATAAAATATATTTAGTTATATGCTTCATTTTGTTGAAAATATTTCAATATTTCAGGAGATTTTCTGTTCCTTTTTATTCATTCTGATGGTAATTTCTAGAAATGGAACGCTCTGCTAAGAATTCTGTTAAAGAATCTTGACCATGTGTGAAAGGTCATTTGTCATCTCTCTTTCTCTGAGTACTACATAACAAGGATCCAAAACATGGCTGTTCATTACATTTGGAAGATCTCCTTTGACAGAATCAGAGAAAGAAATATACGACAGAAGATGATAATCGTTATGTACAGAATATATATTACTGTCGTTCTGTCGCTTCCCTTTCTTATATATTACTGTACTGTTAGAAGTAGTTAAGTGGATCGGTCCGTATGTTAAACAGGTTGGATAAGTCGTATTTGTGAAATAAATTGTCTTTTTTATAGGTTTGTGTATGACTCAATTGGGTTCTTGGTTATAATGTCAGTAATAATAAAATGATTGCACACGCAGTTGGTAGTTATTATTCCCCTCTGGTAAAATGTGATTTTTTAATATGGGTTGGTTATAAGATGGGTATATTTTATTTAGATCATAAGAAGTTAAGGTTTAAAAATATAAGTTAGAATTGTTGGATAAAATATATTTAATACGATAATTTTAGGAAACGTTCCTAAATGCACTTTTTTTTAATAGATATCACATGTTAGTTCATCAACAATTAAAACATGGTCATTGTGACTAGAATATTTTAATGTGTTTTTTATTTCAAATTCTCACTCTCTAAACTTTGACGGAATAACATAAAGTAGAAGAGAGCATATGTTTGATGACCCAAAACACATGTGAAATTTATAGAGTTCTTTGTCCATAATAAATAGTTATCAATTATATGAGGTTACTGTATCAAAATTTATGCAACAATTATGAAATTGCTTGAGAAATGGACCACACTTATGGAAATAATAAGCTTAATGTCCATAACGCTTTTCTTCATGGTGATCTTTTCGAAGAAATATATATATATATATATATATATATATATATATATATATATATATATATATATATATATATATATATATACACACACACACACACCTTCTTATAGGGTTTCAGCGACAGGGGGAGAATCTTGTGTGTCGCCTTAATAAGTCCTTATATGCATTAAAACAAGCTTCTCGTCAATGGTTTGCCAAAATCTCTACAGTTATTCAAGCTGCTGATTTTATTCAATCAAAAGCAGATTACTCACAAAAGGCAAGTCATTTACAACTTTGTTGATTTATGTCGATGATATTCTCATAACTAGTAATGACCCTATTGCAATATCTAGTCTTAAACAATTCCCACACAATCATTTTCGGATAAAAGATTTGGATGATCTTAAGTTTGTCCTGTGGAAATTATCAAAGATGGTGGGTGTCTTGGAGTTAAGCCCGTGGATTTTCCCATGGAATAAAATACAAAACTTTTCGATGAAAGGGAATTCTTAAAGGACTCGTCAGTGTATATGCAAGTTATTGGTCGCTTAATTTATTTGACAATTACTCGTCCTGATATCACCTATGCGGTACACATACTAAGCAAATTCATGCACGCTCAATGCATGCCTCATATGAAAGCTGTAATGCGTGTGCAACGATATTTGAAGAATAATTCAGGTCAAAGTCTGTTTTTTCCTTCACAAAATGATTTGTCTTTGTGCGCTTTATGTGATTCAGATTGGGGAGGTTGCCCTGTATCCCGAAAATCAACTACATGTTATTGTGTTTTTTTGGGATCCTCCCTCATCTCTTAGTGAACAAAGAGGCAGAAGACAGTTTCTCTATCCTAAGTAGTAACTGAATATAAAGCATTGATGGGTACTTATTGTGAGTTGACTTGGTTACGGTCATTGTTGAAAGATTTACGGATATTGCATCCTAAACCGGCATTGTTGTATTGTGACAATAAAGTCGCCTTACACATTACGGTTAACCTGATATTTCATGAAAGAACTACACACATAGAGATGGATTGCCACTTCATTCGTGATAGATTCAAGATGGTTCAGTTGCAACAAAAGATGTACCTTTTGTTGAATAACTTGCTGATGTGTTCACTAAACCACTGGAAAAAGAAGCTTTCTCTACCATGAAGCACAAGTCGGGAGTTCTTGATATTCACTCTCCAACTTGAGGGGGGTGTTAGAAATTAAATCATGAGAAAATATTTTAATTATTAAAATAAATGGATTACAAGATTTGTTTTGCACGTTTTTGCATTATTATAGGAATAATAGTGTAACTGTAGGGATTGTATATATTAATTATAGATACTCTCTCTTGTATATATTTATGTTATTTCTTTCAATAAAATAAAACACAAAATTCTTTTTACTTATTTCCTTTACACTCTTGGACAGAGTTTCGGCTGCTAATGTTTTCTTGTCCCGGCACTAAGGCAAGCAGCATGGGAAACATCTAGATAGCGTGCATCGATGGCTATTTCATCAATAAAAAAATAACAGGGTAATTTGATTTATGAAACTGAGCACGAGTTTGTACAACGTCAAACAAGAAGACCATTATATGTGACTGAGGTAGAAGCATTTTTTCACGTAGTTAAGGAATTTGGAAACTTGGAGGTACAATATTATCAATAACATCAGCTTACCTGTGGATGGTTACACTGCAGAATTGTCTTGCTAATAACGTTTATTGCATAATGTAGGTGGCGTGATGTTAAGTTACGAACTTTTGAGAAGGCGAACCATAGAACTTATGTAGACCTAAAGGTATGCTATTTTTTTGTTCCATCTTACTACAATTTTTCTTAATTGTCATTTCATGTGCACATGATACATGGAAACATTGATGCACACTGCAAACCCCCCTGAACGAAGGAGATGATAGCCCATGCCTCAAACAGTATTGGATAGAGTTTTGGTTGCTCATGCTATCTGGTATCAACACCAGCCCAAGTAGCATTTAAAGCATCAAACTAGATCTGGAACCTTGCAGATTCCAAAATCCTAGTGTGTAGAAATGTAAAAAGAACATAGAGCAGTAAAGGAAATATGGAAAGTGTTGTTACTTTATTTCATTTCACCATATGGAAATTACTCTCTCTACTTGTTTGATTATCACTCCATTTACTATGCTCGTATCTTTTTGCAATTTTACAAGTATGCTTGTTTAGTTAAAGGCATGGTACGTACAAAAACATATATTATGTACAAAAAATTATACAAAAAAATAATTCTAATGTTTTAAATAATACAGTAATTGAAATAGAAGACATAATTTGATCATCGCATCACAAAGTATTTTCACCATTAATAATGTTTATGCTATCATACATGTGGTGTGATGTTAGATTAAGAGCTTTTGGTAGTGCTTACCATAAGACTTATGTAGACCAAAAGGTATGCTATTTTTTAGTTCCCTTTGCATAACAATTTTGCTTAATTGACATTTGATATGCACAGGATAAATGAGAAACATTAGTTCACATTACAACAACTTCCCCTAAACAATAGAAAAGAAAGTCAGTGCCTAAGGAGCTCTTGGACAGAGTTTTGGCTACTAATGTTTTCTGGTCTGAGCACCAAGCAACACCGAAACATCCAGATAGAGGTGTCTCGATGCCTATTTCTTCAACCGAAAAAATAACAAGGTAATTTGATTCACAAAACTGAGCACAAGTTTGTACAACATCAAACAAGAAGACCATTATATGCCATTGAGGTAGAAGCACTTGTTCGCGCAATTAAGAAACTTGGAGTTCGGAGGTACGATGTTATCAATAATATCAGTTTACCTGCGGATGGATACACTGCAAAACTGTCTTGCTAATAACGATTATGCCATCATTCAAGTGATTTGATGTTAAGTTATGAGCTTTTAAGAAGGCTGACCACAATGGCGAAACATGGACACAAAATTTAGGGGTGTCAAATTAGATTTTTTATATATAATTTTTTTTAGTTAAAATTGAAATAGAAGACATAACTTGATCATCACACCATACAATATTTCACGTTAATAATGTTTATGCCATCATGCATATGGTGTGATGTTTGATTAAGAGCTTTTGAGAATGTATACCATAGGACTTATGTAGACCAAAAGGTAGGCAGCTTTTTAGTTTTTTTGCACAATAATTTTGCTTAATTGACATTTGATTTGCTTAGGATAAACGGGAAACATAGGTGCACATTAATACAACTTCCCCTAAAGAAAGGAAAGGAGAGTCAGAGCCGTAGAAAATTTTGTACAGAGTTTTGTTGCTCATGCTATCTAGTATCAACACCAACACAAGCAGCATGGGAAACATCAAGCTGGATCAGGAACTTTGAAGAATCCAGAAGCATAATATGTATATATGTAAAAAAACAAAGAACAGACTACACAAAATAAATGTGAAAAATGTTGTTACTTTATTTCATTTCACATATTAAAATTACTCTTCCCACTTGTTTGATTATCACTCCCTCGTCTTCCCTATCCTAGTTAACATGATCAAAAAGCCCATCGCGCCCCTGAAACCCAAGCAGCTATATCGATCTTTAATTGGCACTGCAGGAACCGCTGCAATGTGAACTGAAACGGGAAACTTAGGTGAAACGGGATCAACCAGACCGCCACCAGCCACGCCCGCTCCGCCACCACGACGGGATGCCCCACCAACTTCAACAGCGGCATCGCGAACACGAACACTGGCAGCATCAGAATCGAGGACAGGGACAAAACAACCCACGAGCGTTGCAGATAAACGCCAAACATCGCCTTGATCTTTACATCGAGCTCGTTAGTTATCCAAATGGTCAATGATCTGGCAACATTGTTAGCTTTTACTGTTCTTCTTAACTGCATTCAACCAGTTCTTTCAAGTGAAAGAGTATATAACACACCCCATAGTATAAGCACTCAACTCAAATTTCAATTTGACATTGTGCTTTTTTCTGGTATTTGTTTCTCTTCAGGGGTGGCAGTAGGATCTGGTCGTCAGGCAACAATGGCATATATAAACATTGGCAGTTACTACTTGGTTGGAATACCTCTGGGGGTTCTCCTTGGATGGTTTCGTTCTTCGAGTATTGTCGTAAGTCTATCATATCCTACTTTGACACCACTTAAATGCCGAATCCACTCTTACATAAGTATATTCATCTATCCGTGAGTTTGTTTATGAATGAAAAGGTGCCAAAGATGTTATAATGAAAGTATTCATCCTTTGGAATCATGGTAACAATATTTATTGTTGGTGTAGGGAATGTGGAGTGGAATGATGAGTGAAACGGTGGTTCAAACATTGATCTTGGCTACTATTACGATGAGATATGATTGAGAAAAAGAGGTATGCTTTACAACGCTTGGACATGGAATGAAACGGTTTTGTTTCACTTTCTTTGGTTTCATTTTCATCCAACAAAATTAAACCACATAATGCACTCCGTCTACTTAAGAAACGAGTTTGTATTATGTCCAGTAAATAGCAACTTTGAAGTAATATACACTGTTTCGTTTCTCTTATGAACGATTACAGAAACTCATTAACAATTATGTGGTTGCTTATGGTTTGTAGGTTCGGAAAGCTCAAATTCATATCAAAGAGAAAGCAAATTCTAACCAATAACAAAAGGTTAAATTCGCATTTAATGACCGTGAAAATTATGACTTTCTTATTTAAAGTAGTTTTATTCTTTGCCTCATAAAAAGGGTCTTAGTCAGAATTATCGTGCTTAGCTAATTGCTACTATTTCACACGGGCGACTTTGAAGAATTTGGCTAAAGTTTGTAGATTGTATTAAAACACACCATTTCTTATGTTTTATACAATTTAAACTTTTATATGGTGATGTAACTCTAAATTGTTGATTAAATGAATTCTGCAAGTTATCTTACATATTTTTTTTATTTTTTCTTTACATTTTACATTTATTTCATTCTAGTAGTATTCTAATTCTTTACATATTTTATTTGATACCAGGAATTTGTGTGGTGAATGTTATTGCATGATTGAAACTTTTATTACTTGAGATTGAGATAGTTAGTTGTTAGATGATTTTTTTCCCCTCCCTTATAATATTATAAAAAAGTGGCCAAAGTGGATTTGATCGCATGACCCTTTGGAGAGTAGATAAATGCTCTACCACTAAGCTAAGAATCATATTTTATTAACTATTGCATTGAGTTCTATATATTGTTCCATAAATTCAAAATCTTTTTCAATTCTTTTTTTATATTTAAGTTATCTACGAAAATCTTCATAGATAATTTGTCTACGAAAATCTTCGTAGGTAATTTATCTACGAAAATCTTTCGTAGATAATTCAAATATTTTTTCCACGAACAATTTTCGTAGATAATTTCTTACGCTGCGATTTCGTAGATAACGTTCGTAGGTAAGTTACCTACGAACATATATTTCGTAGATAAAGTTACCTACCAGCATTCTACCTACGAAATTTTCTTCGTAGATAATTTGTAGATAACATCCAATTACCTACGAAAATTACACATTACCTACGAATTTTTGGCATAGATAATATTCATATTTCTTGTAGTGTTTATTCCATCATGTAGGTGGTGTGATGTTATGTTACGAGCTTTTAAGAAGGTGGACCATAAAACTTATGTAGACTTAACGGTATGCTATTTTTTTGTTCCGCTTACTACAATTTTTCTTAATTTCCTTTTTATGTGCATAGGCTAAATAGAAATATTGGTGCACACTAAGAAAACCCCCTTAAACAAAGGAGCTTGTGCCTCAGACACTATTAGACAAAGTTTTTGTTGCTCATGTCTATTGTTATATGGTATCAGCACTAGCCCAAGCAGAATGGGAAGCATCAAGCTAGATCTGGAACCTTGAAGATTACAAAAGTCTTGTATGTAGAAGTGTAAAAAGAACATAGAACAAACAAAGCAAAGGAAATGAGAAAAAATGTTGTTAATTTATTTCATTTCATATATAGAAATTATTTTTCCCACTTGTTTTATTATCACTCCATTTACTAAATCAATACCTTTTTACTACTGTGTTTGTTTAGTTAGGGGGCATGGTACGTACAAAAACATATATCACGTATAAAACTTTATAGTACACACTAGTGCAAAAACCCTTTTTATACCGGTTAAAAAAGTGTTTTATACCGGTTGTGGAATCGGTATAGATATAGGCGGTATAGAAAGTTTGAACTTTCTATATTGGTTCTATAACCGGTATAAAAAGTTTCACCTTTTATACCCCTTATGACTTTAACCGGTATAAAAAATGATTTTTATTTTTTTGAGAAATTCGTTTATGCTTCCTACCACATACAAAACCTGTAAATAATTATCCAAAACATTCAGACAACAAATTTCATTCAATTTAATATTCACATAAAATACAATCTAAAGTTTATATGAAATATAATACTAATCACATTTCTAATAGATAAAAATTATATTATTGGTTCAAATTTATTACATAAAAACTAGAATAAATGGAACAGACAAATGAAAGGATCAAACAAATTTGTAATTAATCTCAACCCCTAATAAAATGCACTCAAAAATGTGTTTTAAAAAGTATCCTCTTCTAGACAAGTAACCAAATTAGAAACCGTATACTATAGCATCCCATCATCATAATGTTTAGGACATTCATTAAAGGGTTCTAAGTACAAAAGCCATTCTAGCATTAGAGGAATACTGTAGTGATTAGACACACCTCAACATAGCCTTCCCGTAACTTGTCCAAAAATAAAGCTGCATCTTTAAGATAAGGGGCAGCCCAACCATACTTTCCTTCAAAAAATAACAAAATCAGAGATTTTAAATAAAGTGTATTTGTATTTATTTTTTAAAATCAGAGATTTTAAATAAATTATTTGATTCATTCATCAGGTTATGCAAGTTCTACGTTTGTTTCACATAAAAGTCTATCCTCAAAGCCCCATAAACTGAAAAGATTTCATTTAATCCCACAAAGATGAGATGCAAAATGTTTCTCATGAATTCTTCCATGAATTTGATAATGGGAAGCCCATAAATCCAGGCAAAGGCAAAAAATTTCATCCAGATACCAAATGAAGAGAATGGTCCCAACACCATACGATCAATTGGAACCCACCACAGCTTGGGCAAATAAGCAGTAGCTCAACTGGAAATAATGAGCACTGGATCAGAACAGACACAGAGTGTAAGTACATACCTCTAGAATGCAATTCCTCACACACAAATTTGATAAATATATTCCATTAGCACCATTTTACATATTCATAAAAAGTCTCATCTCAACAACAAAATACAGTAAAAAATGACAAGGCAAACAAAGAGAGGGGGCAAGAGTGTTGGATCAAGGGAGTGTTGAATCAAGGGAGTGTTGAGTATTGTTGTGAAACAGAGAAAAGAAAACTGTCAAATAAGAGGATGTGAAATTGTGGGGAGGCATAACAAAATTTTGTAGAGTCGTATTGTTGTTTAAGCCGGAGGGCAGGTTTGTGTGTCAGTTCTGATTGTATTATCTTCCAAAGCATTTTTTCTAAATTTCCTCTAATATTTTCAACATTATTGCCAATTACTTAGATCATATATTGGACACTTATCAAGATAAAAAGGGTTCTAGTATTGATTCTCTTTCCCACCACCTAAACACATCCTACAAATTATACACAAACACCTTATCAATAAGTATTTCGATTAAAATGTTTTATAAGATGTAACATAAAATCAATCTCAAACTAATCCTGAGCATATTTATGAATGCAAATTAATATATCATGAAGTATCATAATACATGCACGACTAAAGCAATTAGATTATGATTACGTATTGTTACTCATTCATAATTTTTTATATTGTAGATTTGGTGCTGGAGTTATAGCAAGTTAAATTAAATTGTGCTAAAGTGGTGATGAATTGCACTATAAGTGAGACTTGTAAAACTAGTATTGGTAATTTGAAAAAAAATGATTGTATTATGCCTGTACTTGAACTAATCATGCAACCAATAAATCTGTGTGTTTCTTGACAGTTTCTCAATAAATAGACATGTTTGGTTTAATTTTACTAGTTTGTTAATTTTACTTGATTTTACCGTGTCAAAGAAGAGTACCGCAAATGAAAATGAGCAAATCAATTGCAACCTCATAAGATTTTTACAAGCATTTTAGTAGATGAGAAAGAGGTAAGAACAAATGCGAACCTCATAAGATTCCCCTTTTCTTTCTTTGCCCATATTTCTACCATTGTCTTATTATGCTTGCAGTATCCATTTTCAAATCAGAAGTCTCCTTGGATAAATCTAGCTTTGTCCCTGATATCATAAGATCATAGAACGTAGTTCATAAAATTAAATAAATTTGAATCAAGAAACTGTTCAAGATAATTTATCAGCAATATATTACAAGCTGCATTTTTGTTGTGCGTATCTAACAAATAAATTAAGAAAACATCCATCCAGAAAGTATCAATAATCCCTAGCCCAGAGATTTCTATAATTCTTCACCAATATATCATATAGGTAAACAAAGAGAATAGACAAAACAATACGATAAGTACACTTTAATACAAATTTTAGTTTTCTCTTTAAAAGAGAGAAAACAAAGTTTTGCTTGCCTATACACTTAATATGATGCCTTAAGATCACATAATCAATTATCCAAACCATGTTACCATCATAGAACCTAAATCATAAGATTGAGAGAAAAAAAAGGGAAATAAAAGCTTCAGGTACATCACATACTTCCTTACCGGTTGAAATGCATTTATTGATAACATCAAAGACACCTTTGTTCAACATCTTGTATAAAATCTTGCACCTGTTTTGATCAATTGCCTGGAGGAAACTTTAGAGTTACTTGCATAATAATTGTAAAAAAGGAATCAACAAAAGAACAAAGTTCAATTTAGGTGATGAAAACCCCTTTCAAAAGATAAAATAGTCACAAAATATATAGCATGCACAAGCCTTACCTTGTTGATGAAAATCATAAACACAGAGGAATGAAAACAATTCATTCATGTAAGATTATTCTCTTAATTAGCATAAATATGAAAGCAAGTAACACTCCTAATTAGCCTTTCTTCTGCTACTCTTTTTTTAAGAGCTTCTAATTGTTTTGTCCATAAAAAATCTCTTACCCTGTTCAATACAAATTCACCCTTTGAACTACCAATACTAGTTAATAATAAGTCACAAATTGGTCGTATTCTTCTAGGCTAAGAGATTTAACGTTTCAAGGAGAGGGTTTTCATGGAACACGTGGCGACGGTGGTCGGAGAGACGAGTATTGGTCATCGAAGGGGAGTTTTGCGTCTCCAAAACCCTAAACGAGGATAAAATTTACCAGCAATGAGAGACCACCATCATAGCAGAATGCGAGAGCACGAGAGGAAGAAGGGAATGCATCACGAGCACCACCAATCACGACGGGAACAGTCAATGACAACACGAGAGAGGAAGAAGGGAGGAATGCATCACAAGCACCACCAGTGGCGACGGGAACATCAACGAGAGCACGCGAGAGGAAGAAGGAAAAGCGCAAAGCATGGGAAGACCTGACTTTGTGAGGAAGAATGGCTCTGAAGCAGGGAACGCGAGAAGCGGGAAAGATCAAAGAGTAACATTTCACTTCTATACCGTTACAGGGACAATACGGTGTGGAATAAAACTTTTATTATTGCAAAATTGCGATCACATTTTATTTCTATAACAGTTTAAAATATAATTGTTATTAAATATTTCTTTTTAAGAGTTTTATATCGGTTGGAGTTAAAACCGGTTTAAAAGTTATCAACATTGTTTACCACCTCTTTTTTATATCTAATGAATTAGAACAGGTATAAAAATTAAGCTATAAAATGTATTTTTTGCACTAGTGACATACAAAAACATATACTACATATAAAAAATTATTAAAAAAATTATACAGTTCTATATGAAGGTGTTCTTCTATCAAAATATTTAAAATGAACAATCATGTGTCCATCATTAATGAACTCATAAAGTAATTGAAATAGAAGGCATAACTTGATTGTCGCACCATAAACTATTTCACTTTAATAATGTTTATGCCATCATTCATGTGGTGTGATATTAAATTAAGAGCTTTTGAGGGTGCACACCACAAGAGTTATGTATACCTAAAGGTAGGCTATTTGTTGGTTGCCTTTGCACTACAACAATTTTTCTTAATTGACATTTGATGTGCACAAGATAAATGGGAAATATTGGTGCACATTGCAACAATCTCACCTCAACAAAGGAAATGACAGTCAATGCCTTAGGATCTCTTGGACATATATTTGTTTGTCTCAACACAAAGGCAAGCAACATGGGAAACATGAAGTTGGATGTGTCTTGGCACCCATTCCTTCATTGAATAAACAAAAAGGTAATTCGATTAACAAAACTGAGCACAAGTTTATATAGTGTCGAACCAGGAGACCATTATATGTGATTGGGGCATAAGCACTTGTTTACGCAATTGAGGAACTTAGAGTGTTGACTTAGATGAAGAAAGTAATTTACAGTACCTCTGAATGAGTGAAAATACTCATTAAAGTAACATGTGTCATATCATCATGATGATTGACTGTTGTGAGAATAAGACATAGTGTCATCCATAAGTTTATGTTTTCCGTCATTGGACAAAAATACACTACGAAGATCAAGTTCCGGACTTAAGGTTATGTTTTTCCCCTTTTAGAATACTAAAATTTTATGTGGATTGATTCATGAAATTTTCACTTCGTTGGTGAGGCTATGTATAATTTTCCCTATAATTCTAAGTTGATGTTCATTAGTGCATTTGTGGTTCAAGTAGATGATTCACACAGAATCACTATAATGCTTACAAGTTTCTAGATTTTTCCTAATAATTATAATACTACTTTTCCATATTCCCATAAATATTATATACCTTTGAAACAAAGTTTTACTGCAAAATGATAAATTATGGACAAATTTACACAAGAAATACTAGGAATTTGGTATTAAACACTATGTTGATACTTTGGAAGCAATCCATTCATAATCTAACACATTTAAGTCATATTGCTCAAAAAGTAAAGTTGTATCTTTCATATGAGTTGTTTCTAGGAGTTTACTTCCTTCGAAATTATTAGTAACTCCTCATACTTAGAGAATAAGAAGAAATATTTCAACATTCATACACCTACAAAGATTTGAGACATTTTCACTAAAGTTATGCATGTACAAACTTAAAATATCATTTTTTTTTCTTATCAAATAAATATTTCTTAAATAGTCAAAATGTCCATGTTCAAAATAAAAGGGCAAAATGAATTCTTTCATATAAAATGCAAGAATAGGAATGATGTTGTGCACGTTGTCAACGCAAGCTGTTGGAGAAGTTGATCTTCTAGTATTTCTCTTGTCTGGTTGTTCCTTTGTTGTAAGCAAACTTTTATGTTAATGGAAGTGAGAAAGGGAAACAAGATATTTACTATTATCCAAAACCAAATTAGGAAAAGTTGAATGTTAACATCATTGCTTGCTTCAAAGATTGAAGATACACTTACCTAGATGATGTGATTGTACAATATTTTCAGGGGTAGACCATTTAGGTTTTCAAAACTTAGACTTCAACCCAAGCAAAATAACATATGGATGGTTGCAAATCTGAAAGATTCTTCAACAATGTCATTGCATTTGTCCACTATGGAGTTTGGAATTATACAACTGAAGCGAAGTTAAATCACCAAAAAACCAAGTATAAACGTTATCCATTTGTAAATTATGTTCTTTGTGATTTCCATACTATTTGAAAAGGAATTCTGTTCGAGAAGCCTAAAAATCTAGGTTCTTCCGTGTTTAATTACAATTATGTTTACAAAAAGGTATGGCCCTTTTTGGTTGGCCAAAAGAAAAAAATAGGAATTATGCCTTATTTATTCATTGTTACATATGATATTTTGCAAACATTTGATTTTATCGATCAGAACAACCTCTTAACATAGTTAAAAATGTTCTACTAAAACATGAATATTTTCTTAAATGGTATGATCAAGTTATTTGCACAAAGAAATCTTTGTGATTATTTATGTAAACAACATGATCACATTACAAAGGTGGAATTGCAACTCAAGAGGAAGAGGTTTTACTAAATGTTTACATTTCACCATTCATCACGGAGAAACAAACCAATACATGAGGTAGGTACTTTACGAGAACATTGTAAAAATCTTTATTCTAAATATTTTTCAAAAATTTCTTATTCTTGTTTTTCTAATCGTACCATACACATCATCATTCTTCTACTTCATCAAGACCCATATCTTAAGAAAAGAAAAATGGATTAAAATATTTTAGATGTTTTGATTTATGATAGGTTGCTTCCATTTATCCAAATATAAAAGTTAGGGTGTTAGGTAAGTGTTTTCAAAACATTTTTTCGTCTTTATTTTTATCATCTTTTTCAAGAAAATATGATTAGACACATGCTACAACATTGAAAAATATTTTCAAGAGACTCAGATAAACTAATTTTCATTCAAAGAGTCTATTCATGAATAAAAAGAAAGTGAGATTTGTGTGAACAAGAAAGTTCTAGTATTCTTTTCAATTAATAAGTATTATGATAAAACCTTGTGTTATGCTATATAGAAGATAATAATTGATTATTAAAAGATGAAACAACAACTTATAAGATCAACAAGGATGACATTCATCCGCCATCTCCTCAAAAATATCATGGGAAGTGAAAAAGGACCCACATAAAATCAATAGGACACATAAGTTTCAAGGAGACCCAAATGTTTTTTAGAGTATATATTGTAAATTTAACATTTTTATTTGAATTCAAGATACATTGCTCAAATGCTACAAATGCTACATTGACAATCCATCTTATTCAACATTATAGTTCCAAGTTTTACGAAGGATTTCGTAAAGGAGCAATGCAATTAAGGATAATTTTTTTTCCCATGGTCATCAAGATATGTAACCATTAGGCATCCAAAATGCCTTAGACTTGTTTTTGCAATTGGAGTTGATGTGGGTATTATATAGTACTTTTAGGGAATCAAAGCATTATCGAATGAGGAACACATGACTTAATTGGAGATACCTTGACAAAGAAGTTAACATAGGCCATTAATGTTAGGTTCACAGCCAATTCATGTATGTATATGACCCTAACTTACCATCAATGCATACATCATAACAACTTACCCTAGTTGTAAGTATTAATGCTATATCAAATACATGAGTTGGTAGAGGGAGTAGTTGTGTTAATCCTATAATTATTGATATTTTAATGATTTAATTAGTCGGATGGTACTCACTTTCGTTCATATGAGTCAGTTTGATACCCGCTTTCAAAAAGGTGTCAATCAAGTCTCAATTTTTGAAAAAATGTCTCAATTAGGTCCCTTTAAAAAAAAAATATTAACTCCGTTAACTTTATTCATGACTTTTACCACTAAATTTTAATGTAAATATCAATACTTAATTTTGTAAGTTATGTTAAATATCAATACCGTTAACGATGTTAATAATTTTATTTTTCTGAAAGGGACCTAATTGAGACATCTTTTCAAAAGTTGAGACTCAATTGACACATCTTTAAAAATGGGTACCAAAATGACACATCTGAACGAAAGTGGATATTATTCGACTAATTAAACCTATTTTAATTTTGAAGGTTCTCCATTAATATGAAGATGGTAGTTGTCACTTTATCTCATACATAAGTACTCATAGTCACTCCCAATTATCTCCTATACCTCCTTTTAATGTAAAAAAAAAAAATACAAATATTATTTTATTAAGTCACTTTTAACTCTTAGAAGTATTGTCAATTGTCACTCGTAACCACACAAACAAAAGGATTGATTGAAGTATAAATAAAAACTTTGAAACAGAGAATATGAAAACTAACATCTTGAGAAAACTTCAAAAAGCGAAGAATTTGCAAATAAATAACATATTTTTACTACAATATAATTAGATCTAATTAGATGACACTTTATGACTATATTCACTCTAGATATTATGTCGCAACACTGTATACAAAAACATATATTGCTTGCTATTTTTTTTAATGGAATGACTCATTTATTTGTAGGACTTAGAAAGAAGATCATTGTTACCATCTAGCATATATATTAAAATCACATGGATAAATTCTTATTCTATATAGATTTTAAAAAGTTGTAAATTAAATATCATCAAGAAACTAAATTCGAAACAAAAAAAATACATAAAACCATAATAAAATAAAATCATGATGTAATTAAGTTTTAAATTTTTATTAAATTTGGGTATTTTTAATTAAATTCCTATTAAATTTTTGTTGTCTATAAAATACTAAAAGATTTTATATTTTTCGGTTGAGTTTTTTCGTTTAACTTTTCTATTAAATAAGTGACATAATTGTGATCTTGTCCTTACTTAATTGTCGTCATGTTATTTTATAATTTATAATTTCATAATCTGTAATTTATAATATTTTTCTTAATTTTATAATCATCATTTATTTCACAACTTTCATCATCGGTGACTACTCGAATTTCTCCCTTCTTTTCTGCAACTGATCTTCAACCTCATTTGCAATCTCTTCTTTGGAAAAATTCCCAATTACCTCTCTACCTTCCTAGCTTTCATAAATCTCTTCGACAACATCTTTTCTAATGATGTTCTGACAAACTTTTCATCTAAATCTTAGCTTCAACTCCTCAATATGCAGGTTCAATGGAGGAATACTTGCCTTTGTGGGAACTTTGTAGAATATGTAGTATCTCTGGTTGGACTCCAACCACATTCACGGAATCCTAATTTTGACTATTGTGAATTGTTCCTCTCTGATGCACCTCATTATAGAGGATAAATGATAACATTTTTACCATACTTCTTCCTCCCACCCTAGTAACCATGTTGAAACTTCAGGTGATTTTGATTATGTGGAAGCATAAAGTTCAGGTTCAATTGTTTCACGGTTTAACAAAGAAATAGGGAATTCAAAAGCGTTTTTGGAGGTTTTGGATGGTAAAGAGTAACATTGTTCACACACAATTTTCCTTGTGGTTGATTAGCGCAACAATGTCGTTTAAGGTTTTTTTACCTTTTTAGAAATTCCTTTATCTCTCTGCTGACAAAGAGATGGTAAAAAAAAATTGGTGAAGAAATTATACACAAGGTTGAGTATTTATTTCAGTAAATTGGAAAAGAAACGAAGAAATTGTAGTAGTTAAAATTAATGATGAATATTGTAAAATAAGTAATGGTTATAAAATTATAAATTATATAATTACATACAGTTACACACTTAATTGCGACATACTTAATTGAGGTGACCGAGAGTGACAACAAAATAACAATTAGGTCACTGGTTAATAGAATAAATAAGGGTTAAATATGGTTAAAAGGACTAAATCTACAAATACTATCATGAAATCCACTTGAAACGTCATATAAACTTAACAAAATTTGGTTAAAAGGACTAAATCCACAAATTTCTAAAGTTGGAGAACTAAAATGGTCAAAAGTTTCAAAAAGAGACTAATTTCAAATTTTACTAAAATTTGAGGGACAAAAACATATTTAACCCAATAATTAAATATTAACATACAAAAATACAATTAAAAAATATAAAAAAATTAATACTATCACAAAAATTTAATAAAAATTAAACTAAAAATATATAAATTTATCATAAACTTAAAAGTTGAATTAAATCTAAAATCATTATTATAGTATGGAATAAAACTAAACTAATTTTCCAGTTCAAAATATAAAAAACGAAATAAAATAAATATGTACCGATGTAAGAACACCAAAATATTTTTATTTAAAATAAAATAAAATTAGAAAGTTAATAAAATAAATATCAAAATTGTATTAAAGATATATAATGTTACAAAATTGCTGTCACATGCTATGGTGGGTGTGATCATTGGGACAGCCTGGATTATATATTATAGTGCTAAATTGGGAGTTGCAAGAACCGTTAAACTCTTCCATAATAAAGAAAAGATAGTGCGAAATTGGGTGACGCAAAAAACAATTTCCCAACACATCCTCAACAATATTCATATCATATCATTATTTGGAATGTTACAATGAGACAAGGGGAATACTACATATTTTGCAACTAACACTCCTTGTGTTACACAGATTTCAAAGATATGACTTTCTCTTCACTACAGAATCTCGTGACAAAAAGGAAAAAGGTTATTCGATATTTGTAACTATCATTTAACAATCCTTTTTAATAGTGAAGGATAATATTAAATGAGAATAAAATAAATTTTAGTGTCAAAGTAACATTTTCCTGACATAAACATGTATAGTGTGATGTAAAATAAATTTTAGTGTCAAATAACATTTTCCTGACATAAAACATGTGTAGTGTGATGTTTGCCGAGGGTTTTACGTATATAAATCACAAATCCTATAGTTACCTTTGAGTAAAAGCATATATAAGACCATGAAATCGAACAAGTAAATAGACAGAAAAAAAAGGCTTGCCTTTTAGTTGAAGCAAAAACCTGACTAAAGACTCTTCTGAAGAAACTCCAGAACTTGCATATCAGATAAATACTCTGCACCAGAACTACATTTTAAGTGGCGAAGATCATCACCATGGCATCACCAACGGTGAAGCTCTATGTGGAAGAAGATCAAGTGAGAGATTGCTTTCTGACTTTTATGATCGATTAAGGTATTGCATAACAGATTAATTAATGCTCTGAGATTATTGCAGGTGGTTATGGACAATGGTATAGTGCAAGTGTATTTATCCAACCCTGGAGGATTTGTTACCAGAATTCAATATAATGGCATTGATAATCTGCTTGAAACTCGTAACAAGATTGGAGATAGAGGGTATGTATGTGCGTACTCAGACTCAGATTTGATGAGTGTTTTTCTCAGTTATGGTTATTTGAATAATTAATTCATAGGTATTGGGACGTTGTTTGGAGTGTAGCTGGAAGTACAGGAACCACCGGAACATTTGAACGGTACATGGTTATAATTTTCGTTTGAAGAATTATCTTTGTATTTATTTACTGCAACAATGCATTCGAGATATTGCCTATTTTATGATCTGACGCAATTATGTCAAGTAGCTCTCGAAAGATTGAAGAAAAAAATTTAAATTGATGCTGAATTTTGTTAAGATTGAGTGTTTATTATTAAAATCATTAGTCTAGGCACATCTCTTTTTACTCACGATTTGATTGTGATTTGACATCTATTACGAGACAATTGATGTCACCTGCAACAATTTCTCTTTTAGCAATTACCTACCAGGAATCAAACTTATGTCATTGACTCTGATACCAATTATTAGGATCTAGGATCAAGCATTTATCACTAGACCAAATACTATAGTTATTAGTCCAAACGCCACGATTCAATTGTAACTTGACATACTTAACCTCTATCATGGGACAATTAATATCACATGCGACAACTTTGACTTACTTCTAAGAGAAACTATAAACTATAGAGGACCATTTAAATCTACATTAAATAATAAAGATGATAAAAAAGTTGAACAATATATAAAAAGAAAACATAAATTTATTGTCTTAAAATTTTACATCGAAGACTCGGTATATTTGAATTTCATTTGTCTTATTGTTATTATTATTATCATTGTTCATATTGGTTATCAATTTGATTTGTATCTCATTGTTATTAAATATTTAAATGAATCCCTTCCAAAAACAAAACACCCAGTAGTAGAATCTAATGAATCTAATATTACATGTTAAATTTTCTATCATTAGCGTTCTTTCCCTGATGAATGTTCCATCCAATGATTGGTTAGTAAAAGGAAAGGAGTTGAGAGAAAATCATTGCTTTTGATTTACTTGCATACCCTTTCTTTTGTTGGTGAAAACATTACATTTAGAAAATGTTATTTAGATAAAGATTAACTATAGGTATTTTAAATGCCTTTCGTAAATTAAGATTATATTGTGTTAGAAATATTCCATGTGTAAATAACAATGATGAAGGTGGTTTTCAATTAATGGTGTGCAGGATTGTGGGAACAAGTTTTAGTGTTATAATGAAAAATGATAAACAGGTTGAAATCTCATTCACAAGTAAGTGGGATCCATCTCTCAAAGGAGAGAAAGCACCTCTTAATATTGACAAGAGGTAGGTTAATATATAAGATTGAAGTCAACCATCATAATTAATTAATTAATTAATAGTAATTAATAATTGGTTAATCACATTTACACAATATTTCTGTGCAGGTATGTGATGCTTTGTAATTCCTCAGGATTCTACTCCTACACCATCTTTGAACACTTACAGGAGTGGCCTGCTTTCAACATACCTCAAATAAGGACTGTTTACAAGCTTAGTAAAGATAAGTAAGGGTTAATTAACCTTAATTATGACTAATCTCTTACTTAATCTTGTTTGTTAATTAATTATTATGATTTTGAGAAATTATATTTTTGCAGGTTTCATTACATGGTGGTGTCTGATAATAGACAAAGATTTATGCCTCTCCCTGATGACAGATTACCTGGAAGAGGAGAAGAACTTGTTCCACCAGAAGCAGTTTTGCTTGTTAATCCTTTGGAGCCAGAGTTTAAGGGAGAGGTAAATTTCAATTAAAAATAATAATAATAATAATAATACTTAATTTAGTTTTAAGTATCTTTTAAATTTTAATATTTTTTAATTAGATTTATATTAAAAAAATGTTTTATTAAGTGCTTCAGTTATTTTTTATTTTAAAAAAAATGATTTCTGAGAGACATTATTTCTCTTTGTCATGTCTCAAATATAAAAAAAAAAAAAAAATAAATAAAAACTCCAAATGAATCTTTAATTTTTTCTGAAATACTCACTTCATCTTGGAGACTAAAATGACACAAATGCAATACTTTAAAATTATTAACATTATTTAAGGACCATTTAGAAAAGAGGATAATAGCTCAAAGTTGAAATTAGTGATTTCTTTTAATTGTTAAAAATACTTCTAATTAAAAATACCCTAACTCTTTAACACTATATATGGTTAATGAAATTTATTATTTGTTGATTAAGGTGGATGACAAGTACCAATACTCAAGTGAGAACAAAGATCTTATGGTTCATGGATGGATAAGTTCTCAATCTCAAACCGATCCATTTGTAGGGTTTTGGGTAATCATACCAAGCAATGAGTTTCGATCAGGTGGCCCAGTAAAACAGAATCTTACTTCCCATGTCGGCCCAATAAGCCTGGCTGTGAGTTTCTTTTTTCAACTCAGTTATACATTTCATCATTTAATTAACATTTCCTTCATATTTTTATTTTCAATTTTTTATGCATGTTATATTCATGTTGATAATAAAACAACATTGTTTTGCCAAAATTAATTATAACATGACACTGTTTTTTGATAACACACTAGATTATATATTTAACATATTAACAAAATAGGCTTCATACCTTTTTTATTTTTTTTTCTTTATAAAAATTATTTAATGTTTTTTCTTAATTTTTTTCTCTCAATGTATCAATGTGATTTTTTTCATTATATCAATGTTAATGTTATTAGAGAATGATGATTTGACAGAATGATATGGGCATTTTTTTCTCTTATGGAAACATAAATTCATCACTCTTTCTTTCAAGTTATCATTCTTTTTTTAAGCGGATCTAAGTGATCATAGCGAGTAAAAGAAATTAAAAACATATATATATATATATATAAAAATTATAGGATCGTGTAAGAATTTAAAATTTCTATTTTGTTTTTATTGAGATAACACTAAAAAAAACAACAAATAACATGGACTCAGTACTTAATTCGATTTTTTTTTTTCAAGCATGAGCTTAGTAGGCTCTTCTTTATATGAAATATTGTTTGATGTATTAATATTGATGTGCTGAATAAAAAATAACATGCAACATTGTTGTTGATGTATGTGTCAGATGTTTCTGAGTGCTCATTACGCAGGAGAAGATATAGTTTTGAAACTGCAACCAAAGGAGCCATGGAAGAAAGTTTTTGGGCCAACTTTTGTTTATCTCAACACTTCATTAGATGGTGATGACCCCAAAGTGCTATGGGAAGATGCTAAAGATAAGGTTTTTTCACTTTCATTACCAAGTTGTTAAACTTCTCAAGTTTTTTGTTTTTCATGTAGGAAAAATATATAACAATTACTGTTAGAATGTGAGATTTTTCTTACAAATATTTCATAGAACTTCATAAAATCTATAAGAAAATTCGTTTGTTACGAAAAAGTTTCATGAAATATTTGTTACGAAAAAAAAAATGTAAATGAATTAACAGTGAACGATTTGACCAAAAATGGGTTTTAGACGAAGGCAGAAATTCAAAGTTGGCCCTACGATTTTCCAGCCTCGGAAGATTTTCAGAAGTCTAGCCAACGAGGCAGTGTCTGTGGCACATTACTAGTCCAAGACAGGTAAAAAAAGTTATGAATTAAATTAACATTTAACTTTGTAATTTACACAAACGGTTTGAATACTATGTAAAATTAGGAACAAAATGGAACTTTTTGCAAAAGTCGAGGATTAAAGTGAGTAACTAATATGTTTCCTATGACAATTTTTTGTCAGGTTTTTGAGTGATGAGTACATCATAGCAGAAGGCGCTTATATAGGAGTGGCAGCACCAGGAGAAGCTGGATCATGGCAAAGAGAATGCAAGGTTTAAGCAAACGATGGATGCATATGCTTCTTTAATAACCCAAAATTTGAGTTCTGTTTTCTTTTTCTCTGAGTCAAATAATCAAACACTTTCAATGCCTTTTTGTTTGACCAGGGATACCAATTTTGGAGCAAAGCAAACGAGAAAGGATACTTCTCAATCGAGAATATACGCAGTGGGGATTATAATCTCTACGCATGGGTTCCAGGTTTCATTGGAGAGTATTGGAGCAATGTTCTCCTCACCATTACACCAGGTTCTGTTCTCTATTAAGTGCATATTGAATCAATGCAATAAAGTATTAATCAATCATATCAAAAACCCATTTCATCATCTAAATGAAAAAACAAAACACCAATCTCTCATTTCTTTCAATTGTCAAATTGTGTTTAACCTTAGGAGGATAATTCCTTCCTACTTCTACAGATGGGTTGTTGGGTTTTTCTGAACCTTCAAAATACACTGTTTCTGTTGAAACTTCAAAATATACTGATATAAAGCTAAAAATCTGAGGAAGAATCCAAATTCGAGAATGCCACCCCATCAATGTTCATATCCTTAGTTTAATGTACATCATAATTTGAGAATAAACAAGTATTCACTTTACAGAAATGATGATGATGATTTGTGAAAGTGTATGAAAAATGCAATATGCAGGTTGTGAAATTGATGTTGGTGAGATTGTTTTTGAGGCTCCAAGAGATGGCCCAACATTATGGGAGATAGGCATTCCAGATCGTTCTGCTGCTGAATTCTATGTTCCTGATCCCAATCCCAACTACATCAACAAGCTTTTTGTTCATCATCCAGACAAGTCAGCTCCTATTTACACAAATAAACAACAAGTTATTCAACATTTTTAGCTTTCTGCTCCCATCGAAACTACTAATCACTCTTAAGTTCGGTTCACTCTTCTTCACAGGTATAGGCAATATGGGTTGTGGGAAAGATATGCAGAATTATACCCAAATGAAGATTTAATTTACACTGTGGGTGTAAGTGATTATGCAAAAGATTGGTTCTTTGCACAGGTCACAAGGTACGTTAGTGTGATAAAACTACTACTTCTTTTAAGAAGACAAATCTGAAAAAATGCTATCATTTGATCAAACATTTGAATGTATAAAAACATTTGGAACTGTTTCCATTTCCTTTATCTCTTGACTCCAATTTCCTTGTGGGATTTTTGTTTTCATCCCAATTTTCTTATGGGTTTTAGCATTTTTCATATATCATTTTTTTCAAGTGATACTAATTTTAATATATAAAAGAAATTAATATATTTTAAATATCAAAATCAAGTTACAGTAGAACAACCCTAAAAACACCATACTAAAATCCAATTTTTTTGTTTCTTACTATCAAAAAGGACTGATTTTCTTTTTTCTTTTCATTCCATTGATTATGTTTAGTTTTAAAGATTTCTAAGAAGTGAGAATTTTCAAGAATACAAAATCTTCAATCTATACCTTAAATTCACATTATGATGGAGTTATAGATAAACTAATTCTTCCTATTTTCATTTTTCACACTTCCTTTTCCATATCTTATTCTTCAAATTTTAGATACATCACTCCTTTTACAGGTGTCTTTTTTCCAATTTTTGATCAAATATCTCAACTAAGCATGTTCACAAGAAGAGCGCTTTTAAAAACACAAAGCATTCCTTTGAATTGATCAAAATTTAAATTCCCCAATATAAACGCATGATTTTTTTTCTTCCTTATAAACCCCAATTGTTCCATGAAAAGGACTTAATATTTATGCAAACTATTGAGATGAAACTCTACCCGAGAACATTGTCTTTATAAATACCTATTTGACCCATTAAATCTTTGGTTCAAAAAATACAGAAAAAAAGAAGATGGCAGTTACCAAGGAACTACATGGCAAATTAAGTTCAACCTGGATGACACAGAGGCAAGTAAAATCTACAAACTGCGGTTGGCACTTGCAAGTGCAAATGTGTCAGAATTACAGGTACAAAACCTCATAAAAAACCTATATATATTTCTCCAACAATTTCTTAACATGTTTTCACTTTCTATGCCTTGTCTAATCCCATGATGTTTTTGGATCGAATATTAAGGTTAGAGTGAATGATCCAGAACAAGATCCTCCTCTGTTTACTACAGGGGTGATTGGAAAGGACTTTGCAATAGCTAGACATGGCATTCATGGACTCTATTGGCTATTCAACATTGATGTGCCTGGTTTTCTGCTAGAGAAAGGTGATAACACTGTGTTTTTAACTCAAACTGTGGCAACTGGTCCATTGGCTCGCTTTCAGGGAATAATGTATGATTATATACGCCTAGAAGGTCCTAAACCTATTTCTGCTATAAAAGAGTATTAAGTTAGATTGTTGAATATGAACATGCTCCTATCTACAACATCCTTTACAATTAAATATATTTTACCTTGTTTGCTTGTATTGGATAACTTGTGTATGAAGATATTCTACATTGGACTTAATTACAAATTGCAGACAGGGGAAGGGTTTGTTCTGCTTCTTTATAATGGGTTTGTTTTATTATTCCTTCTCAAAGAGGATTCATGCTTTTTTTTTTCTACTAGTAGAACTGTTATAGACTTGACCTGAACTAGACCGAAAAAAAGTGATGATGCATAGTCACCTTTTTCTTTTTTACTCTAAACATGATCTACACCAACAAGAACATTAATGGTTAGATGGAAGGGAAAGAAAAAGAAAAGTCGTGGTTATGATATCGCTAATACTTTGAAGAATTAGTTAAGTGAGTCTAATAATTAGATGAAAAGAGAAGGTTTAATGTTTAGACAAAACGGGAGAAAGAGAAAAGTCGTGGGTTTGATGTCACTAATATTTGGAGAATTAGTTTGGTGAGTTTAAAAAAAAAAAAATAAAATATAGATAAAAAATAATATATATATATATATATATATATATATATATATATATAAAGAACACTTTTTTATTATTTGCCTATAAAAAAAATCATATAAGAACACTTTTTATTTTATGAAAGAAAAAGTGGTAATACACAATCACCTTATATTTTTACCTTATACACAGTCAACACAAAAGAAAATGTTTTAAAACATTTTTATTTTGAAAGAAATAGATTAAAAAAGTAAAATTATTAATTTTTTATTAAATGTTAGAAAGGTACAATAACAAAAAGATATTTTTATTTTAAATATAAAATAATTTGAGAAAAAATATTTTTATCATGAAGTAAATAGATTAGAAATGTAAAAGTATTAGTTTTTTTTATTAAATGTTAGAAAGGTACAGCAACAAAAACATATTTTTATTTTAAGATATAAAATAATTTGAAGTGAATAGAGTATAAAAGTAAAAATATTAGTTTTTCTATTAAATATTAGAAAGGGGGCAGAAAAATTAGTATAGAAGATGTTTCTTTACAATTTTTCTACCAAAAATATCACAAAAACTGAATAAAAAAACTGAGTCAGGTTAAGTTAATAAAAAAATGGGGTGCAGGAAGTAATTGGCTGAGAGAGAGTTTATTTTTTCCTTTCAAGAGAAATAAGAATGGGCCAAAAAATAAAATAAACCCACCGTTTCACATAATTGTTTATTTATATTTGTCCTACAATTACAATTTATAGTTATCCTAGAAATAGGAATGCCAATGCGACTATACAGGTAAATCTCCTAATTTTTTTTCTTTTTATCAAAAAATGTCTTTAGATATTTGCGAATATGATATATTTGTAAATAAAATCCTTATTTTTTTTAATAAAATTATTTATATACCAAATACGATATACACGTCTTCATGAATATAAACATATTATATTAAAAAATTGTTTGTGCATTATATTAATGGACATGATACATGTTTACGAGTTAAATCCTTGTGTTTTTTATGAAAATAATATATTCTTGAGTTAAATCCTTACTTTTCTTATGCTCAAATATCATAAATATATAAGAGTTAAATCTTGTTTTTTTCTCGTGACATAAATAATCCACACAAAAAAAAACACACAAATTTGGTAGTAACTTGTGAAAAAGGAAAAATTACTGAGAATTTTTGAGTCTATTCTTGATATCTTCAGCAGCATCTGCAGCATCAACCTGCTTCTTCGTAGCCTCAAGTTCAGCTTCACTTGCCTCTTGCTCGTTTCTTGCAGTAATTGTCTTTACCTGCTTTTCCACAACAAAAAAATAAATAAATAAATAAATAAATAAAAACTCTTGCATCAGAAAAAGCAATTTCGTTTTGGTTTGTGTAAAATGAATATTATTCATTGAAATACCAAAACAAAAAATGAAAAACAAAAACAAAGGGCGTGTTTGGATTTCGAACCTGACCCACAAAAAAGGCTTTTACATATCGAAAACCTTCTTGAACAGAAGCTGCAAACGATATGCAACTCCTCCCCAAACGAGACCCAAACGAGGTCTTATTTTGTTCTGAAGGTGAATTATCCATGTCTTCCCTTCAGCTTGAAATTTTATTGATAATACCGACTGCAAAACTAAAAAAATAAAATAAAATAAAATAAAAATAATATATATATTATATATATAGAAGTATTCTTTTCTTCCCTTTAAAATTCAGAGTTTAGAAAGATACAACAGCATTCACAGTATCATCTTCCTCATACGAACAAATTGAACCAATTTTGTGTTTAAGAAACACAATGAAATGAGTTAGGCTTACTTACACGTTTCTGGAATCTGATTTCCTTGTTTACGTGGCAGCTACATACACTATACGTGTCACTTAGGCTTTTGTCATAAATTCATTTATTTATCATTAGCGCGTATCCTTCAAGTATGAACTTCCAGATTTTCTATCTATATTTTATCTTCAAATTAAAAATCTTCTTTAATTTATAAGTTTAAGTATTTTTAAATAAATTTTTATTGAATTTATTTAAGTTAATTAGATAATACTTTTAATGTATTGTTTTATTTAGGGATGTTAACGAGACGGATAGGGTACGCGTAGTAGCTCTCCCATATCCTATCCGTTGGATAAATATTTGTCTCGTACCTGTACTCATATCCGTCGGGTATCCGTTATGCGGTACCCGTCTATTTTTTTCATATCCGCGGATATTTACAAAAATATTTTAAAAAATAAATATTTAACTATAATTAGTGTTTTGATCAACAAGTTTTCTTTTTCCGATTGATTCTTAAAAAACAAACAAATGAAAAATCACTACCAATTTATATTTTAGTTTAATTTGAATAAAATATTAAAGAAATTACATCAATGTCCACCTCTTGCAACATTGTATAAAGTTTCATGTTATCCAATTTTAATCTAGAAGAGCCTTAAAATATAAGAAGTTCAGTAAAAATTTCTAACAATCACTTAATATGTAAGTAAAAGTGTTAATTTCATTACCTTCCATGTTGGTCCATAATCAGTCTTAAAGACACATCAATGCCTTCACAATATATGGAAGTAATTTACTCATTTGTAGTATAAGAATCTGACCACCATTATTGAATGAAGACTCATAATATTTTTTTTTTATTTTTATATATATATATATATATATATATATATATATATATATATATATATATATATATATTTTCGTGACAGGGGAATCAATTTGCAGTAACGTCCACGTATTTTAGTCGCTTAGTTTTGCTTCAAAATTTTGAATACGCAACCTGAGTATTAGTAATTGTTATCTCATCTTTATTTAAAGTGCGGTATTGCAATTCATTTCTGCATTTAAGTAACTGAGTTGGCGGGTTTGACGGTAATTTTTCACGTCTTAGATTTAATATTTCGAAAATAATTGTTTAACAAAAATTGTATTGATAAAGTTGAGAAAGTTTACCTGAAAACACTAAATAGATTAATTTTTTATTTTTTAAATAATATACGATGGAAAGATAACATAAAGGTGTTTCTTTCTTTATTTTATTTTTGTTTGGAAGTTTGACGCTTTGTTTTTCTTCTTCTTTCACTCTTTTTCATTCTGTCTCGCAAGAACAACAATGATTTTCTTTTCCACAACCTCCGTCCTAGCCTTTTCCCTTTATTCCGTTCCACACAAGATTGCGCCTTCAACCCTCATTTTCGTTGGTTTTCTCCTGCATGAATGTGAAGGAGCATAAAACTCGGGTTGGAAAACCATCTTGAATGATCATTGATTAAATATTAAACATTTTTTTTAATGTGATTTTCGTTTTCTCATTATGATCATTGAAATTAAGGTGATAGAGTGAGGGTAATAGGGAAATTAGAGAGGTACCATGTTCTTTTGGGTACAAGAAAGCAGCTAGCGCTGAAAACAGGAAATTGAGAGGAAATTAGGAAGCACATTGAAGAAGGAAAATTGAAGAATTCAAGAAGAGGGCACTTGCACTTCGTCCGTTAATCTTTAATATTATATAATTGTATGATGTATGAAATTTGGACTTTTGTTTCAGTCAATTTTCTGGGTTTTTCGTGTTTTTGGAAATTTTCCAAAAACCGCCTGGTGGCAATGAAGGTCCGACAGGCGATACATGATGTTTGAACTAAGTTTTTGGGTTCTGCCCAAAAACCGCCTAGCGGCAATGAAGGTTCGCTAGGCGGTACAAACTGGATTGGTTCGTTTTTGTGACTTTGTACTTTTGCTTGAACATGCACCTTTGGTTTTGAGTAGTTTTATGCATGATGAATGAACCTTTGTTAAATTATGCATGTTTGGGTACCTTTAAATTGATCAAAGTATGTGTCAAAACATGGTTTTTTGTATTTTACATGCAGTCAGTGGCGGATCTTGACCAACATTGTTGGGGGTGTCCAAATAATACATCCAAAATTTATACATTTTATTATTGTCACTAACACAATAAAAAATGAAGTATAAGAAGAAAATTGAGAGACATAAATACCAAAAATGATTTATCAATATACCTATTTAAATAATCTATTCTTTTATTCTTCATCAATATACCTATTTTTTAAAAAAATACTAAAAAATGATTTATCATAATCTAATCAAAAATTGAGAGACATAAATACCAAAAGAAATTCGATGATAATCAAACCACACTTAAAATTCAATTATAAAAAACAGTGTGTACAATCATTTTCTCTTCTATGTTGATAAAATAAAAAATTAATATAAAACAGGCTCATTAAATAAATTATTAAACTAATATTTCACTATCAAGTGATACAAAAGAGAATTACCTTCTTCTTTATTTCTTTGAGAATGGAAGAGAACAGTTGAGAGATGAAAGCAAAAATAATTGATTTTTTCTCTTCCGAAAGAAAAGAAAATAGGTAAGAATGGAAGATGAGAACAATTTGTAAGAAATTCAAGGCATAGACATATAAAAGAGACTCATTAAATAAATTATTGAATTAATATTTTCTTCCTCGAGGATGGAAGAGAATAAAGGAGAAATAAGAGAAAAAATAATAGATCTTTTTCTTTTCAGAAACAAAAGAAAACAAATGAGAGTTAAATATGAGAACAATTTATGAAAAACACAATCTATAATGAAAACAAATAATAAAAAATATCTTGATAATTCTTTTTAATCTTTATTCTTTATTATATTATTTATTATATTTTATTATTTATTAGTATTAATTATTGTGTTTATAAAAGAAATAAATATTTGATTTAATATTTTTATCACCAGGCGCTAGGTCCTTGACTTTTGAGCGTTAGACACCACCTATTTTTCTAGTCTGTGCAATTTTCGTAAAACTACATCTCTCGGTTCGTTAACCGTTCGATTTAGCTGAAATTTTGACAGCGGGTTCATAACATGTTTCTCTTTAGTTTGTACAGTATGATTTGAATTTGGATGCCTGTAGTTGGAGATATATGATACGCATGATTGCTGGTTTGGAGGTTTTTAAAATGCATGAGTGGGAAGCATGGTTAGGTTCTGTTGTGAGTCTCCATGAATTTCAATGATCCTTTGGGTTAGTCACATGTTGAGAATGGGTTTATTGTTCAATGCATGTCTATCAATATAAAGGAAATTGTTGCATAAGAGGTGTGAAGTACTATATTAATTCGCATTGGTGCATATAATCATGTGCTTAAGTTGTTAGAGTGCTACTACTTTATATTTGATATGAGCATGTATTATTCATAACTTGAAATTGAATGCTAGCATGGATTTAAATGGTGGAGTATATATATGAATATATATAGGGGTTGTTGCATGTGATATGTGGTGAATTCTATTAATAATTGAGTAATGGTATGATCTCAACTGTGAACCCATTGGGTATATGAATGTATTGAATTGTGATTCAGTCATGCTAATATAACTGGATAAGTGTCGTTAATGTTTTGGATTGCTTGTGAATTGTTTGGGTTCACTGAGAACTAGTTTCTAAATGTCAAAAACTAGTAGTAGTGACACTACTAGTGTGGCTCCAGGCAATAACCACTAAGATAGTGGCTTTGTTTGTGTCTGGTGCCTAGCGGCGAGAGCGTTCCTCCAAGCGGTGTGCGTTGGCATTTCGCCTAGCGGCTTATAGGCAACGCCAGGCGATAACACATAAGGTAGTGTGCTTTTTTGGCTTGTGTTTTGCGTGTTTGTGATGTTGGGCTTGCACCAGGAGATGTTTGATTGTGTCATGAGCAGGTAGGTTCACGACTGGTGGTGAACACGTGATAATATGAGTGGGGAGTTTCATATTATGATACTCTCGTGTGAGGATATGAGCGGGGAGGTTCGTATGTTTTGTGCTCACACTTAAGGGTTGCTGCGAGTGGAGAGGTTCGTAGTTGGATAGATCACGTATGATGGACTACGGATGGGGAGGTTCGTAGAGTTGGACTACGAGCGGGGAGATTCGTAGAGGTTGGACCACAAACGGGCAGGTTCGTGGAAGTAAGATGTGTCTTGGGTCCATGGTCAAGTATTGGTATGGTGTGCTTGGAATAGTAGTTTTAGGTGCATAATAAGATTTAGAGTTTTACACAACTTGTGGCTTGTTTCTTTGGATGTGCATTGTCTACGAGACTTTGGTTGATACCTTAAGGATGAACTTTGTAGTGACATTCCTTGAGTTGTGGCTCAGAATGCTATCTCTTGAGTTGTGGCTCGGGATAGAGGGTAAACACGTGGCATTCCTTGAGTTATGATTCGAAATGACATCTCTTGAGTTGTGGCTCAGGATGGTGAATGAACACGAGCATTCCTCGATTTGTGGCTCGGATTGGCGAGTGTTGCCAGTATGAGTGTGCAAGTTGTGGCTCGTATGGATGGGTCCAGAAAGATTGCCCTCTTCAGCGTTAGCCGATGAGTTTGGTAGTATTAGGACAAATACGAACTATGGTTCGTATTGGGAAAATGAGGGTTTGTGTCATCATGTAAACAGATCAACAGTCTGCTACAAGATGTTAAGTCATGAGTGGATGTTATTGACTCCATTTGCTTGAATAGATTTTCAATTGCACATTTAAATTCACATGCTACTTCAGCAAGGTCGTAAAATTGCTTACACAATGCATCATATCTTTCCACATTTGGTTCATCCTTTTTACTGTTGTAAGATACTCTTATGCAAGTATGTCTTTGACGAATGAGTTTGCTCTACATTTTTAGCACATATTTTGCTTGAACAATTGTAACTCCCTCATGTCCAAGAACCAACAAGCAATGCATTCATAATATACCTCTAAACTCAAACAACAAACAACAACTTCTAATGTCGTGAGTTATGGGATCAAAATACATTTCTTGAAACTTGTTTGCATTACTACCATTTCACATACACTCCTTTAAGTTTTTGTATTTGATTCCAAACCATTTAAGATCACATCTTTTACAACATAATTAATCCTACACTTAAATTCATTCTTAACTTCACCAAATTTAGAATGAGTATACTTACATTGGAACTTGTCGCAACCGAAATCGCGACGAGACAACAAACCAAAAATAAAATATTAAAACAAGATATTTGGAGTCACCACCATAGTTTATTCTAGAAAACTACGGAAAAACCAAAAAGATAAGACAATGTCTGCTAACAAATCAGATTTTGGGTCCGGAAGTCAGTTACGCGTGGAGAAGGTATTAGCACCCCACAACGTCCGTCCTAAGACGGTACCTTTAATTAAATGTGCAAAAGTATTTGGTTTTCAAAATATTTATTTTCCTCTAAAAGTATAATAAAAGAAAAGAATGTACAAAAGAGCCAAAAATAATTTTTTGATTTTTTTGGGCCCGACGAGGATTAATTTTCGCTCCTATGTATCTCCATGTGAATAGAGAATCAGGGTTACGTAATTCTTTATGAAAAACTATTTGAGAAACTTTTTTATTTGATTTTTTTATAATTTTGAAAACTTTTTTTTATGTTTATTTTTGGAAATTTGAATTATTTGGAAATAGGTGTCATGCGACGCAAGCGGTCGAATAGACACCAAAAATTGAACAAATAAAACATTTTTTTATTTTAGATTTTTATATGTTTTTATTTTTCTGAAAAAAAAAATTGGAAAATTGGTGTCACGTGACACAAGCGGCTGGACAGATACCAAAAGAAATGAAGAAAAATATTTGTTTATGATTAAAAAATATATAATGAAAAATGAAAAAAATAAATCAAAAGAATTAGAAATTGGCAATGACGTACCTTCAAAATTTTCGATATATGTTCTCTTCCATATCAATCCCACCCTCTTGTTTTGCCAACAAAGGTAAAAAGGAGGTGTGTTTATTTGGTTGGTAATGGAAGAGAAAGAGGAAGTGTAGCGAATATTTTTTTCTTTCAATCATGACAGAGTGCGTATTTATACTCACGCCTTGCAATATCAATGCAATCTTAGCCTTAATTGTAATGAACAATAATAGCAGCACATTATGGTGATCAAATCATAGCAAATCAGAGCACAAAATCAATCAAGATCAGTAATATTGATTATAATCGTTAACAAATCAGAGCACAAAAATCAATCCCAATTAGTAATATTGATTCTAATTATATGAAGAGATATTGTTTTTAATTATTATAATCATATCACTAATTTATATATTAGAACAAAGGTAGAGTTGTTAGGCTCATGAAGAGGAATATGATAATAAATTAGGCTCTTCCTTTTTTTTCCTTTTTTTTCTTTTTTCATCTCTCTTTTTTTTTTCTAAAATTAAAGTTTGAAAATCTTTGAAGAAAATTTTGTTTCACATTTTTTTATTTTCCATTAACTAAAAAGCTTTTTTTTATTTTTTATTTTTTATTTCTTTTTGAAAATAAATTTATCCATCCGGATAAAATTGGGTGTTGACAGAACTGTCTTTCAATTAGTGATTGAGACCCATAAGGAAGTGTCATATTCAATGATGCAAAGTCAATACTCTTTCTCGGCCTTTTGTCATAAGGCATTGTCGTATTGCACAATAAATTGTTAAAGTGTGGTAGTCAAATTAATGAATCCATCAAAAAATACATTCTCACTTTGTTGTGTGTTGCATATGTCAGCCCAGAAATCATTCTTCAAGTAACATGGAACACATCTCTTTATCTCTTCGACCAAGGTGGAAAGCTAATCGTTATTTTCTAATGCATGACTTGTGATGAAATCTCCCACCCACACTCAAATGCTTCATCGTCAACAGACTCTTACACCAAATGCTTTAATGCTTCTTTAATCACATTGTAGTTAGTATATCCAACCAACTTCTCCAAAATTTTGTTCATTATATGCCAAAGGCACCACCTATGTCGCATTACATTGGTCGGTTACTATCTCATTTGGTGCCTTATTTGACATGCACCTTAGCCACACACTAAACAGCTAAACAAAAGTACTTTTGTCTTCTTTAGATAATATTTTGCAGCCTAGTAAAATTGATTGGTCGTAGTGGTTAATCCCCACAATAGGTGCGAATAGCATGTTATATTTGTTTGTTAGGTACGTGGTGTCAAAGGATACAACGTCTCTAAAATCCTCACATGTCGATTGGCTCTTAGCATCAGCTCGAAAAACATTTCAAATACGTTACTTTTTCAAGTCAACCTCGTAAAAGAAATCATTATTTAGTTGTCTCATTCATGAGAAGTGATTCAACAATGTTTGTCCATCCCCATTTTTTTTCCCGACGCCCATCTTTGAACCTTGATGTAGTTTCTAATGTCACGCTTATCAAAGTCAAGGTTTTCAAAACCTCTTGTATCACAAACTAATGATCAAAAACTCTTATTTATCTGCACTCTTGCCTCTCATTTATGTGAAGAGTTCTCTTAGCATGTATATTTATGTTTTTGTTACCTTTAATTAATCTTGGCTTTCATGGGTTGATATCATTGTTGTATTCATTCACCACACTTTAAATACACCATTTTTCTTTTTTAATAACCAAGAAAATTTGAGTAGGACAATCCTTCCTATAGGTACGTTGTGTCTTCGTTTCTGGAGGGATTGATGAGATATACTTTCCTTCTTGTGAACACACTAACTTCAAGTAGCATATGTTGTCATCAATTCTTTTTTGTAAACTTTTTATCCTGACACCAAAACATGTTCAAATAGCGTAATCCTTATAAATTTTTTTAACATCCTTGTTTGTCTCGAAAGACATCCCAACAATGGAGACCAAAACTTGCTCTAATTCAACACCTTCATTGTTGTAATTAGTAGCTTCCATGTCGTTACACGTTATTTCACAAAGGTCCTCCTCATACAACGATATGTCATCTAGTGGCATTTTGTCAGTCTGTTCTAAGTTTTCCATGTTGAATGTTATGTGTATGTTCGCTCCTGACAGTAAACGTTCAATTACATGACGAAGTCATCATAAATACAAATAAAAATAAAGGGGACTACAAATTTATTGCTAAGACAACCATAAAGGTGAGGACCCATACAATCAAAATTAAAAAAATGAAACCTTTATGCAATCGGTGGTGGGTGAAAAAAAGGTGTTTCGCAAAACCTTGTCAAATTTTAAATGCAAGATGACGTTTTTAGGGAACTACTCAAGGATTCAGAGGAGGAGGAACAAGTTTGAAGTGGTTCATTAATGGTATGAATAAATACTGCACTTACCTCATCTTTCTATGGGCACTGAAGTTGTTGATTGTTGGGTGAAGTAATGACCAAAGTTGACGACAATCCACGGTCCACCATTCAATGGCACAACATTGGGTGTTAGTGGTTATATCACCCTACATTCAATGCCCCATGTGGGGTGGGTAGGAGAGAGGTCTTTCTTTTTGCAATGAAATAGGACGAGTTTAGCCGAAGGGAATACGTGAACAAGAAGAAACTTTAAGGGTAAAGTGGTAAGTTCGTCATACATGTTTTAATATAAATATAGTTACCACTAAATAACATCTTCCAGTGCACGAAACAAATTTTGAAGGAAGCTCATTTTCTGACTTCACAAATCTTTTACCATCCAAGAGGTAAATATTTGGTACATTAATTCCACTAACCACATCGTTGCTATCAAGTTCGAAACACCTTTGTTCTTTTTATTCACCTTATTTAACACAATAGTTTTTCAATACACGAATTGTTTGATAAAGGATTGATCTCTACCAAGGATGATGGCTCATGGCACATGCTTAGAAGAAAGGGAGTTCCTTGATCTCTTCCTTTGCTTTTATTTTCTTCAATTTAAAATTCTATTAAGTTGGTTTGGTTGACTATTTTTAAGTTGACTTGTTGACTTTGACTTTGGGTTGACTTGTTGACTCAAAGGATTAGCTTAACCTAAAGCCAACATGCTAATTGAAAATTAACTTATTTTATAGGTTCATTAAGAGGTTGGACAAGGAAGGACAAGTGGCCTATTTTGATGGCTTTTGGAGAGCACGTGTGGAGGAAAGAGAAAGAGCAAAGCTTTCTAGAAACATCTAGAAAGGATGACCACATGCCTTGGCCTCCAAGAAGTCTAGAAACATCTAGAAGGAGCATCCACCTTGCCTTGGCCAAGAAGGCTTCTAGAATGTGTCCATGTGCTACTTTGTTGACTTACTTTCTAGACTCTAGGTTTTGTTATTTACATTCTAATCATTTTTAGCTTATTTATTTTTACTAAGAGACCCTTAAACACTTCTATTTAAGGGGACCTTTAACACTTGTACAAGGGTTGAACATTTTGGAGAAATTAAACACCTTTGTGTATCAACCATTGTGAGAGTATTCCTCCTTAGGGAGTGGAGTTCTTTTAAGACTTATCTTGAATCTTGATTTAAGTGGCGGCACACATCGACTCATTTTCAAGGTTGTCATGGCTTCTTCTAACATAGCCTTGTAGTGACATGCTTCTCACATTTTTATCATTCATTTCCTTTCCATTTTATGCTTTCTTCTTCTTTTGTGTGTGTGACTTGGGTTTTACTCTTTTTATGTGTTGTCCACTCTTATTTGTTTTGAATCAATCCATTCTTCTCTTCTTTAGAACCTTGGAAAGGACCGTTCACATCTAGATAGCTTGTTATCTTAAAGAGTGGGGATTTCCTTGGTTTTCTTAATCAATCATCACCATATTCATTAATCTTCTAAAAGGAACAAGATAATCCAACATCATTGTTTCAACCCTTGTAATGCAGGCGCAAAAATGGAACCATATGAGGGTTTGGATATTGATGACTCAGACCTACAATCATTCTTCAGGAAATGCAACTCAAATACCAATTTTATTCCTGGTCCCAATAGGAACCAAGTTATTTTAGTAAACAGGGAGTCTGATGAGCCAAAAAACACTCAAGAATTTGTCAACCAAATTGCTGATGCATCATATCAATGTGACTTCAACTCGAATCCATGAAAATAGGCAGAAATGTTTATCAAGTGTCGTGGTATAAACGTAAAGGGAGTTTGCATTACATAATTATTGAACAATGAAGTTTAATAAACTCTAATGTAGGGTTGGTTGATGATGGCGACATGAAATACGTGAGCAAACTAGATGGCAGAAGGTGCTTGGATAAGGCTAGGTTACCTTTTGTAGCATGTATTGTGAAATAATTCAAGCACAATGGATTTGGTGACATAACAATCACAATGAAGGCTAGTGGACATGACTTTCATTTACAAATGAAATTGTTTGTAATTCAAGAGTAAAGTACTGAATATGTTATGTAGGATCAATCTGCAAGACCTATGTTAATGTCCATAAGAAGGTCCTAGAAGATGAAAAGTTTGGTCCAAACCTTGGAATCGGCTTAGTCATGTTGTTGCATGATGTAATTTCATACTTTTTACTAATTTCATACATAAAACACGTCTATTTATTTATTTTGTATACAAAAAACATTTATTCAACATCCACTAAAATATGTTGCCATTTTTCGGCCCATACGCACAACTCACTACCTTAACATAACAATTAGGAATGTCGTGAAGGTAATACAAAATGTCAAATATATCGGATAACTTCTTATGTAGTAAGTGAAGTGACTGACTAACGTGCTTTATACAATAATAAGTTAAGGTAATACAAAATGTCAAAGGTAATCATGACGAATTCCAATTTTGCATTAATGTTTAAGGACTAAAAACATGTTTGACTCATTATTATATAAAGATCTACTATAATCAAACTAGCAAATATAAATTCAAATATCACAAAATATGTTCTCATCAATTCACATAGATATGACATAGACTAAAAAAACCCAAATTTATGCATCAATTTGGACTCTTGAAGTTTTGCTTTGTCATTTATATTGAAATCCTCAATGTTACAATTCCACTAATGATACCTAGTTCTTCTCTCATGACAAAGTGAGTTCACTTATAGCATAAGAGAAGTGGAGTCCTCGACTCAAACCAATTATAGGAACATCCTTCCCTCTTCACCACCTAGACTCCTTCCTCTATATGAGACGGTTGAAAGTCTAGTTGAGTATAAGGATAACTTCCAAAGAATGTCCTTAGTAATTACATAATACTAGATTCACATGTCATAACCTTCCTCCCTAAGAATAATATGACCATACAATTTAATTACAATAATAGATATATCACATTCCTCTAACCATAAAACATCTCCTTGAATCATTCACATACATCACATGAATTAGCTCCTTAAATAAATCAAACCTAAAATGTATAAACTTGCCCAATAAGCACATACACTCGCCTAGGGAGCAACCCTGGAGGTTAATTCGCCTAACAAATGAATGTTTTGCTTAATGAGTCCAGCATTGGAACCAAATTTAGAATAATTTGTCTAAAGAGACAAACTCGCTCAACAAGTCCCAATTCTCTTAACTCTCAGCCAAAATCAATGTTTGCATTCGCTCAACGAGATTCTGCTTGCTTAGCGAGTAGACCTATCCATATAGTCTAAGAAAGAATGGCTAATATTACAAATTTTTTGTCATGTTATTCAACAAAATATAAATTAAAAAACTATACAATTTTTTTCATACTAATTTAGAAAAAATTGTTTATAAGACCGTTACTTGAGTAATTTAGTATAAATATTATAATTAAAGATTAAAGTATCAACATATATAACTCGACAATCAAATTAATTAAACATTCAAACTATTCAAATATAATTAAGCAACATTCTAGCATTTAAAAATATGAAATTGTGAACAAATATAATAGGAGTAGTAAATAATTATTAAAAAAATTTAAAAAAAATTTAAAAAAAAATTAAAAAATTTTAAAAATTTTAAAAAAATTGTAAAAAAATATTGGTGGGTTAAGTGAGCCAACCCACCTTCAACCCGGCTCGAACCCGTTTAACCCGTGGGTTAAGTGAGCCGAGTTGAGTTCAACCCACTTTTGAAAAAGTTGAATTTTTCTCAACCCAACCCGGCTCGAACCCGTGGTGAGCCAGGTTGGCTCACGGGTTGAAACCCATTTTGACATCTCTATATCTTGACTCTCTGCCAAATTCATTTTTGGTTGTTGCTAAGCGAGAATGAGACTCGTTTAACGAGTTTGCATAATGTAAACAACATTATCCTAAATTTTGACAATGCCAAACCAAACAGTCCCCATTTACTTAAACCAATTTAATAACACACCAATTACATATTTTAAATACCATTCTCATGCAACAAATAAATTCTACCATCTAATATTACAAAACATACCACAAACCCTTATTTAATAGCTTTAATATTCACACATCTGAGCATCTCATATTAACAACTTCCCATAATACTAACTTCTCATGAAAATCAATCCACACAGACCAAGAGAAAATCAAACTCTAGGCTCAAGATCACAAACAACTCAGTTTATAACTAGTAGTTAGAACGAATTTCAAGTGTGAAATAACTAGAATTTTAGCTTCCCTCACCTCAAATGATACTCTTAAGCTTTCCGACACTTCTCAACATCTTTCATCCACAGATGAATCTATCTACACAGAAGGAGATCAAATTAATTAGCCTAGTACACTATTGGAAGAGTAACAGATGAAATATGGGTGAGATTTTCCAGAGAGAAGACAAAGAGCCTTAAAAGAAAGGTTTTCTAGAGAGATACCCAAGCTTTGTATATTGAACTCCATAGTTGGAGAACCTATGTATAATTTAGTATTTTTTAATAAAAATAATTTATAATATAATATATTTTTACTTTCTACATCTAAATGTCTATTTCGAGGGTCTCACAGACACCACCCTCATTCTCATTCCTACATTAATTATATGCAAAATGAAATGGAATTCCTATATTATTGTTATTTTTAGAAGGAAGATGTTAACCAATGCCCTAAAGGCACTATTTAAGGAATAATTAATATGCATTGATTCCATCATTTTTACATTAAAAACTCAAATAATTAACTCTTTTAATTAAAATAATATAAATGTATATAACAAATTTATAAAGACAAAAATATCCTTTGAAATTTCTAAACAATAATTCTCTTATACAAAATAAGCATTTTAAAAACTCAATGAAGTCTTAAATTGATACTTTAATTGTTTTTTTTTGTAAACCTTTTAGATGTTTACACTAATTTTTGTTGATTTTTTTATTAATTTAAACTTTTTTGTTGAATTATAAATTAACCTTTAACAACATTAAAATATAATTATTTTATTATTTAATTATTTTGTAACATTTATTAGTAAATATTAAATACAATATTAACACAATTGTATAATATTTTTAGACATTTTTATTTTTTAAATAAAAATAATATTGTGTTAATAGTTATCATGTAAGATTTATTTAATATTATAATTAATTATGAATTTTTGTTAGATTCTATAAATATTAATTATTTTTAACCGATATCTTAAAATTACGGTCTTTAAAATAATATTAAAATAGAAAATTAAAAAAGAAAATCAATGAACCGGTCAAATACCGTGTTTAGTCTATTAGAACTACTGTAACATACCTCCAATGGATCTAATCTAAAAAAAAATTTGAAAAAAAAGTTCACATAAAGTCAATAATTTTAAGAATCTTGTTTTTAAAATATATTAATATAAATGATTGAACCTTAAAAGTATATTTGATTTTTTTTGCATATTGAATGTTAAAAACTTACAAAACATATTATCAAGATATGATATTATATTTCTGTAATGTTATTTTATATATTATTTAATATTTAACATTATTTTATTAATACCGATTCAGTCTCAATTTCATCACCGACTAGTTGATCTAAATGGATTTAATTAAGGATTCGATTTTCAGAACATAGTTATTTGAAACTAATCCAGTCATTCACGTTCCTATCAATATAAAATGCAAAGTAAAAGTTTAACATTGTCTTTTTGATAGAATATAAGTTGTTTTTATAAAATAAGCATCAATGTTATGTGGCCACCTCCTACAAAAAAATATTACACATATGCTATTTTTTAATTTGCGAATGTGGCTTCTCACATGTCAAAAACGTGAGTGAGGGCAGAATGGTAGTTGCACACTGTTCTCCAACCTTCACTATATATACGATGACCTCCAAATTCTAGGGTATAAAAAGCCCCAAATTTCTCCGCTCCCAAACGCTATCGAGCCAAACCCAAACGTAAACTCAGAAGCACCAGCAGAAGACGAAGAAGAAGAAGACGAAACAAAAGCGAACCACTCTGAACTCTCCAACGTCGCCACCCGATTCGTAATACGAATTCCATCTCTTAGATCTCCGTTTTTCCGCTTCTGCGTTTCCTCGCTTCACCGCAATCGCTTTTAGCGTTATTTGTTCTTTCTATTATTACTTTCTATTCTATGAATTCCTTCGAATTATGTCGGTTCCGTTTTCAATGCGTGCGTTTCAATCGACGCAGATCACGTCTCGTAAGCTGCAATGGCGACGTTCGAACTGTACCGCAGGTCGACGATCGGAATGTGCCTGACGGAGACGTTGGACGAGATGGTTCAGAACGGTACTCTCAGCCCTGAGCTCGCGATTCAGGTTCTGGTTCAATTCGATAAGGTACGGTTTTCAATTGCTCGTGACAGTTAGGTTTCTGTTTCTGGATCTGTTTTAACGTGTTATTATTGTTTTTATTTCATTTGCGTCTGAATGATATTTTAGTCCATGACTGAGGCTCTGGAAACACAAGTTAAGAGCAAGGTCTCCATCAAGGTAACATTACAGCATTTATTTTCCACTTCTAATTATATTTACACACAAATATACATACATATATATATATATATATATATATATATATATATATATATATATATATATATATATATATATATATACAGAGAGAGAGAGAGAGAGAGATTATATAGTTTGAGTTGTTAAATTTTGGATATGGTATGTATAGGCATTTATTTCCTCTTCTGATGTTGATTGCGGTTAGGGATAGAAGTGACTCGAGGGGTTCAAGCCTAGCAGAGTCTTGTCTGAATTGTATAACTATTTGTTGTTGATCAATGAGTTAAGCTTGATTCTCTTTTCTATATGAGTATAATTAGCTAAGACAATTTAGTCGGAATTAAATTAAATGCTAGGTTGTTGACTTGAAGCATTGTTTTAATTATTGTGCTTCAAAATTTTCATGTTAAAGCCAGTTCACACGTGAAGGAACTAAAACATGAAAGTTGAGATTTGTCTTTAGGTCTGTTTGGCCCAATTTCTCAATAAGGACTTATGATAGGAAGAAAAAATGAACTTCTCTAGCTGTTAACATTAGCTTATGCACAAGTTAGTTTATAGAAGTTTTTTTTGGACGACTTCTTTGAATTTTTATTTTTAATTTGTGCATAAGCTAATTTTAACTCATGAAGAACCTTACTTAATTTTTTCTTCTTATTTTTCTATCTTAGAAGTCCTTGTGAAAAGTTAGTGCAAACAAATCCTTTGTAAAGAAGCCAAAATATTTCAGTTCATTTGGTCGCTAATGAATTGAGCTGCTGGCAAAGGTCTCTTCTAAGCGAAGTGAGTTTGTGCAATTTGATGAATTAGGAAATGCTTGCATTTTTCATCCTTCTTGTTTGTCAGTGTTAGGGAATACACAACACGTTACTTATTTTTCTAACACTATCTCGAGTATTAATTGTACTAGTCAATAGCACTTAGCGGCGTATAATGGCTGTGCTCAAAAACCTTATTCCTGATATTAAATGTTATGGCACTTTGATGATTGTGGCACTATAGCAGCAACCTGTGATTGTGGCATTATTGCAGGTAATTGAGAACTTGCTATTCATAAATGAATAAAGTGACACAAATAATTCGAGGGATTTTGAAGGGCAGTGTTGTAATATGGTGGTGCCATTGCTGGTGTGGTGGATATTTTGCCAACCACCATATGGAATTTTTGAAGGGAGGCTTGCTATGAAAGCCCATAGGCCACAATGGTGTGTTTATATAGTGGAATTTTGGCCATATGCCACTGATGAACACTGCTAAAAAATAATTTATTCAAAAAAAAAATTATTTCATAATTGAAGCATCTAATACTTCAATAACGCAGCTAACTGGTTCAAATCCTTGCTCGGAAGGTGTCTTCGAAGGAGAATTACTGTAGGGAACCAAATATTTAATGAATGTCTTTATTCTATTAAACTACATTAAATAACGTAAAAAGGTTTCATTGCTTTACAACTACCTTAAAGGCTTAAACAACTTTTAAAAAGGAAAAAAGCTAGTAAACAAATCAAGTATGTGAGGAGAACTATATGAGGATTGTTGTTTGGAATAAGTTGATCTTGATGCTTGTCTGTTTATCTTGTGTTGATGGCTTAAAAGGTTATAATTGTTTCACAGTGACAGTCTGTAGATTTGCTTAAGATATTTTCTTGTTACCTTTAAAATATTCTTTTTTAGTCACTAGCTATGAGCATCAGATCATGCATGAACATTAGAACAAGGAGTATAAAACTATGTAGAATATTTAAGACTTGAGTGTATATTTATATATATATATATATATATATATATATTTTACGATTTGTAGAATCTTTTTATGGTTGTATCTTATAATTTTTAGGAAGCCTCGATGTTTGTTTGTTTGTTTCCCCTTTTTTTTCTTACTTTTCTCCTTCGTTTATTCCTTGAAAGTCCCTTGCACTTTTTTGGAGTTACATATGCAAATTGAATGTAAAAAACTTAAGGCTTGGTTGAGTCTTTCACTCAAATTAGTTGCGACTTGGAATTGGTTCTAAAATTTCCCCCTTAGTGGGATAGATATGAAAATTTCACCATGAATATAAACGTTTGCTCACAAGAAAAGCTTGAAATTTGCTATTTTGTCAAAGTTGGGGTTGAATTATGGAAATTTCATTCATTTATGATCCCCCATTGGAGGATAGTATAGCCTCTATTCCAGCTATATTCTCTTTCTATGTACATGTCTTTTGTTTATTTTCATGATTTAGTATGTTTATCAAGTGATAAAGTATGCTCATGAAAATTTAAACTTATGGTTGAAGGGAGTATGCTGCCATTTGTTATTGGACTTAATAATATGACATTAATATTCCTATTAAAAAATCTATCAATACCTACTCACGTGATTCAAACAGAGAATGCTTGCATGGTTAGCCATTTATAAATATTTTTCCACTTAATTTTATGGCTTTAAACATTTGAAATTCATTGTCAGGTATGTAGTCAATTGATTATATATAATCTGCTTTATGCTTGATTTCTGGAAATGAAGCTAAATAAGTCCTTTTTTTTTGTCATGGCTTGCTGTTATCTTTGTCATTGTGACCATTGCTTTCAGATTATTGGATTCTGACCGTTAAGGTTTGCTTATGGGTAGATTTATTGTGAATAAATATGGGTAGAACAAAATGCCCAATCTTCTCATGTATTAAGCTCTGGTATATTCTTGAGGCTGATACTATTAAATAAAATGTTATTATTATTTGTTTTTTCATTTAGCCATATTATTAGTGTATGTGACAAAAGCAGATGGATTAAAAAGTAGAGCAAAACAATGTTTCACTATCTGAAATGTTTCCGGTCACTAACTACAAAACAGTTTCTATCTTTGTAAATGGATATGATTATGATCTTCCCTGTTCATGTAGCTCTAAAGAATAAATGTTCATGACTCAAATTCTCGAGGTTAGCTATGTATGCGTGAGGATTTTATTTTCTGTTACTGATCCGGAGCATATTATCAACATAATGGAAATGGCTATTAATTGGTTAGCTCAACCACTATTGATCATTCGAGGTCTTTTTTGTAGTATGATTTATTTACCTCTCGATATTGCATTCTTGTGAATGTGTTGAAATGGTATTGTTTCTTGCCTGACGGAATATTAATTTTCACTATGGGCTGCTGTGATTTCATGTTGCCAGTGTGTTTAGCAGCTATACCTTATACAAAATGTGGCGCTGCAATCCTCCAATTCCTCCTTTCAACATTTGACGCATTCTGTGTTCGATACTGAATTTCTTAGTCATGTAATTCTTGAACTATGTTTGAATAACAGGGACACCTCCACACGTATAGATTTTGCGACAATGTTTGGACCTTCATCTTACAAGATGCATTGTTTAAGAATGAAGACAGCCAAGAGAATGTTGGACGGGTTAAAATAGTGGCGTGTGACTCGAAGTTGCTCACACAATAATATGCCCAATTTCTTCCACCTTGTGATGAAGGGGAAATTGTTGCATCTGCTGGTACTATGGGAATGGTGGCCAGACCGTAATGACGGACCAATGACTGGTCTTAAATTCTTGGAGGAACTAGCAACTATTGTATGTTATTATAGATTTAAATGCCATCAGTCTTCATATTATTAGGTAATTAATGCCACAATGAGAATACCGCTTGGGAATTGGATGAATCCACTCTTCTTTTTAAGTGTAGTTTGATCTATTCATCTCTGAGTACCAGCAAACTACTTTATTTCTCTTCGCCAGGCTAGTGTTAGTAGATTACGTCGTAAAATCTGGAATGGGAATAATTTATCGTTTATTTATTTTTTCTGGAAATTCCATCAATGAAAAAATACACATGGATAATGAGTGAGAAGTTAGTGTTTATTATTCTTTTGCTTTTTTCTCAAACTTCTTTAATTCTAACCTAGTGTTTCTCCTTCAGAACACTCTTGCCATTTATATTTTGATGGGTAATGTTAGTTGTCCAAATTATGTTAGTGGAGATCTGGCATACTTCTTTTTAACCTATTAAGTCAAACGTATAACTTTGAAGGTTAATGGAGAGATTAGTGGAGAGAGTTAAATTCACAACTTTTCATATCTTTCTTTTTAACTCTATCATCAAATTAATTATGCAACAACCATGTTAGGTTCCATGGTTTTAATTATGCAACAACGACAGAATCCAAATCTATGTTCCGATTTTTGTTTACGCAGTTGCCCCTAAATAATATTTTTATTGTTCATGACAAATTTGAAAGAGTTCTCTACTTTAGGATTTATGGTTTAGTGTTCAGAATATGTATTTGACCTTTTACACGAGAAAATCAACAATTTTTACGTTGGGTCTTCACAAATTTAAGAGAAAACCTTACAAGGTTGGAAAATTTGCTCATATCGAGGTGAGAATGATAGCTTCAAGCATCAAAGTGCAACATGTACTTCTTCGCATGACTCTAAATAGGAACCACTTGAAGAACGTATTTCATCAAGCTTGTTCTTGATAATAAAATGGTGATTTGGATCTGATGTTAATAAAAGATATTACTAGAAAATTTTACGGATAGAAATATTAGTTGATAGTATCAATTGACACTTATAATATTCATTTACAAATGAATATTCCTATGACTACGAGTTTGTTTGTTTCACGTTCGGCCAAATATTAGTTAAAGAATCTTAAAAGTTGAACCCACATATTTGCTAAAAAAAATTTGCATTCGTTTAGTGCCAAAACGCCCAAAATAGTCGGCACTCAAATTAATCTCATAGTTGTTTTTTCGTTGAATGATAATTCAACCCAACTTAACTTAAGTTCAATTCAACTTAACTTCTTTAACTTAAATCCAAATACAGACTACATGTTTAAAATTTAATTATTAAATATTTGTTGGTAATTATTAATAGATGTATTTGTTAGTGATTTCATTTATAATTGATGACATATTCAAAACTTACTTATGACAATTTTTCATTTTTCATAAGTAACTTGTATTTAGATGGGTTACATTCATAATTTATCCGCATATATATTTGTTAGTAAATTTCTATTAATGTGTTTGTAAATAATTTTCTACAGTGTTTTCCTATTAAAATTTTATAAGTAGATACTAACAAAACTATTAATCGACGTTGGTTTTTACTAATAATAAACTACTAACAAATTTGTGTCCTTCAAAAAGCTTATTTGTCACCAAAATTTTGATCTTACAAGTAAAAATTAATTGTTGGTCATTGATAATAGACAAATTTGTTGTAGTGACTAATATATATTTATGTGCTTGGAAATATATGAATATCTTGTAGTACACAATATATTATATAGTTGAAAAAAATATCAACAATTGAATTACAAAGTCATGTATTACATGAATGACTAATTTAATAGTGATTATGATATATCATTCTTTTACATAGCGGTAGTTATTTTTTTCTTAAAGACACCGAATAAATGTTTGAGACAATTACTTTCTATACCCATGAGATCGTCATATTTTGAATATTGGTCAAAATATTTTAGTTTTGTCTTTACAAAGTTTAATTTTCTAAGGTGATGATTAAAAAACCTAAAACTACATTAGTAGTTACTTTTACCGAATCATGCTTCATCGATTCAAAGAATTTTAATTTTTGACACATTAAATAAATATATTTCCTTTTACATATCGTTAATGAGTGTAATGCATTCCTTATTATTCAACTTGAAAACGAACAAAATAGTAAGTATATTCAATTTGCCATTTGCACTTTGTATGTTAAGATTTAAATATATTTTATAACTATCTAAATTTATATTATTTCAAGTCTATTTAAATGGATTCATCTTCAAATTCATATTTTTGGATTTTAGATCCAATTTATTTAATTACATTTGGATTCTATATAAATTGGATACTTTTTTGAATTTTGAAAATCCAAAATAAAGGTGTGTTTACTTCATTTCAAGTTAAAAAATATTAGGTTGAGCTGAATTGATCCAATCAGGATCAAGCCAAGCTGATTTGGGCTCATATCAAATCGAGTTAATCCGGACTCAAGTTGAGCTAATTGACAAAGGTTAGGTTCAAGTGAAGTTGACTTGGATATAGGTCAAGTTGAGTCGGCCTAGGTCCATATTGAGCCTAGTTGGGGCAAGTTCGCATTTAATCAAGTTGATAATTCGTCAAGTCGAGGTGGATCCAAGTTCAAGATTGTCCCATATTTAGTTGAGTTGGGTTAGAGCTAACTTGCACCTCAAGACCAAGTAGGCCTTACCTCATCAAAACCTAGTTGGGTCTGACCCATTCAAGATGAAATTAGGCCAAATTCAATCAAAATCAGGTTAGACTCAACCTAATTGGGATCGATTGAATCGTGTCTGAGCTAGCTAGGTCCTAGGTCGTGCCGAGTAGGCCCGAACTCAAATTGTGCTGAATTGACCTAAGCCTAGGTCAAGGCGAGTTAACCCCAACCTTGGTCAAGGTAATTCTATGTATTATGAATAAAATAAAAGTCAAAATTTATTGTAAATGAAAGAGTTAATTATGCAAAACTTTTTAATTTTATTATTAGGTAAATGTGTTTTTATATTAAATTAAGAATAAAAGACAATATCAAAATCTTCTTTAATCAAAAATAAAATTTTCTTGTTATCTTAGAAAAATTGATGAAGTATTACACTCTCATTATTTTTGTTATCTTTGTATATATTAAGCCCAAGTGACATAGTTTGATTGTGATATGACTTACAAAATCTTTGTAATGTAACAATTAATAAAACTAATAACAATATGTGTCTTAGTAATTATTTTATTGGGATTCAAAATTGTGTTTGCCTTTGTTTATATTTGTCACTTACATTTGGGTCAAACATTGCAACCAAGAGTCACAAATAAGTCCTTCTACTTAAAGGTGTAACAACCTAAAAAATATGATGTAATTATGATTTAATCTACTAAACCTTTTTCACATGACCAATTGATATGATTTGCAAGAATTATATGTGTGAATATATACATATATTGATATTAGTCGCATAGGATCACACAATTCAACCAATGAATCACTTTGACTAATAACACATTGCGTCAATGGTACCTTAACTATAATAGTAAGTATTTATAAAAGCATTTTTTCAAAGGAAAAAATTAATGATTTTTAAAAAATGGGAGTTTATAAATAACTATTTTAAAAAATGTGTATTTTTTAAAACATTGTAATGAGTTTTGTCTTCTTACTGGTATTTATACCCATGTAGATGCACATGTTACTTATATTTGATTTTTTTTATTATTACAAAAAATAAATTCAATTGTTTTTACATAAAAATTCAATAGTAGTGTATGATAAGTAATTTTCATCACATATGTGATTTTAGATATTCGTAATAGTATCCATAATGAACTCACAATGACTTGCAAGCAGAAATTTAAGTGATTGAACAATAATCCTAAAAAAAGGAATCAGGTTTATACCTAACATTTTATCTAGTTTGAATGAAAATACGCATTTTAAAAAAAAATTATTAAGGTATATGTTCTTGTCACATGAACGAAAATACGCATTTAAAAAAAAAATATTATTAAGGTGTATGTTCTTGTCACATAAAGTAAGAATATGTTGTTCAAGCTAAAACAAATCAAGAAGTTGTAAAATATAGATTACACAAATAAAACTATTAGAGATATAATTATTTTAAGAACGCAAGAAAATTTGATCTAAACAACTGAATATTTTTAGAAAATCTTTACTTAATCTTCACTTAGTTCTTATCCTCATGGCAGGACACTTAATTCATTCCAAAGTTATGGTTAAATGTTACAATTATATTTTTATAACTTTTAATGCATTTAATATTTGTACATATAAGTTTATTGAATTAATAATCATTAAATGTTAATTGTAAAATACAATATAAATCATTTACTCATTATTTGTTTATTTGTTAATAAATTATAATATTTTGTAACATTCATACTACAAACACTTGCAATATTGTGTAAAGTACTTGTTAACACTTGACTTAAAAAAAGAAAAAAACAATTTAATATAAATAAAACATACCATAATTAAACATAACGAAACAATGTACTTATACACATAAGATTATTTGTGACTCTCTCCCAAAATTAGAAAATTATAACAAAAAGCTTTAAAAAAATTACAATCCAAAGAAAATTCTTATTTCACTAGGTAGTTTTTTCAGTGTGAACCTCAAAAACAATTTGATCACCTTCCTACAATCAATGGACAAAACAAAATTTCTTCTATTCACTCACAAATTTGACGAACCTCTTGGGAGAGTTTCTTATGAGAAATTCACGTTTTACTTTGTCTAATGGTGAGTTTACCTTTGTAAAAATAATTCTCAAAATCTAAAGGCAAATCCTACACAAAATGACATGCAAATTAACACAAACAAAATGTGACAAAACCAACATAAATTAAATAACTAAAAGATGTAACAACAACAAAATATCTCATCAAATGGCTTTTTTGGCAATGACATTTCGAAAGTTTAATAAAAATGAATCAAATATGCATTTGTGAGAGGAGCAACTTTTGTCAGGAGTTTATGAAAAGTTGTCAGCGACATTAATGTATATTCTCATTTAAATACAGTAATGTGGGAGCAAATGTCCCCCACGCATCGAAAATGTAAGTATTGATCTAGAACAAAGTCATAGAACCTTTTGAGCTCATACCAACCTTCAGTCAACATAAGATTGTGTATGTCCATGTTTATGTAACAACGTGGATGCTACCTTTCTAATAAACCAAAGTCCAATATGACCAAGTTTGGAAGAAAATACAATGTCGAACCCTCAGTCAACATAACAAAAACTCTCATTCTAAAGAAAGAAAGAAAGAGATGAAAAAACATGAATTTCAATCCATACAAATGTATGGTGGAAATGTTGTTAAAGAAAAAAATCATTCATAATTTTGATGGAAAGAGTGAACATTATAAGTGAACAAAATGATTAGATATGTTGTTAAGAAATATTTCAATTCATGTATATGTGGGGCTTCAAATTTATGGTGAAAATGCATTTAAGTAAAAGAGAGATAAATGAGAAACACAAAATAAATAGAAAAGGATTTACATTTTTGCAACCAAACAATATAATTTTGATAAACATAAACAAAATACGCTTATGAAGAACAAAAAAAATATTATACGATTGAAAGGAAAAGAAAATAGAAAATATACTTTAGACCTTGTATTTGAGATGGATGTTCTTGCGTGGGGAATATTTTGCATGGTGTCCATTGATTTTGTGATTAATTAGAGAAAAATGAATAGAAGGAAATGGCAAAAAAAAATGGTAACTTTGCAAACACATGAAGGAATGAAGTATATATATATATATATATATATATATATATATATATATATATATATACTTCTTTACTTAACACACTGTGAGCATTTCAATAGTGAAAGATGACATTTGGTTAGACTTTTTAGTCCCAATACAATAAAATTATAACCTGAAAAATAAATGCAATACAAATTTAATTAGCAAAATACAAAAACAAAATAATTAAATAATACAAAAGTTAAACTTGAATGAAAAAAGTAATAAATTTCAAAGAGCAATGGAAATATAATTGATATGTAAAAAAAACACGATCTTCGATGACCAAAAGAAAAATGGTGATTGAAGAAAAAAAAAAAACTAGTGACGAATAGTTATACCTAATCATGTGAAGCTTTAATCAAAATGCCTTAAATACATTATCGATTTGAATATGTAATCACGAAAAATCAGAACATAAACTTCAACGTGTTAAATATAAAAAGAAAACATTTAAATCTTAGAGAAAAAAATAAAAACTTTCACACTTTTAACATTTAAAACCATGAAGACAAAGAAAAGACACTTGAACGACTTAAATAAAACCATCAAACTATCAAATCTTACCAATTGTTTTGTTTAAATGATGCCATAAATGATGCCATAAGGTTGAAATATTGGTTTAAGAAACCATTCACATCTTGATTACCTTTAGTGATTGACAATATAATATAAAATTAAAACCCAATATAAATGCTTACCCATTACTTTGCTTTGTTAGTGAAAAAAAATGTAGAAAGATAAACACAATATGGAGTGTTTTTTTAATTTTGGGTTTCAGGTTCAAAACTCAATTGTGGTAAGGTTTTTCTTGAACTCCATAATACAATAAATCTAATACTCACCTTTGCCTCTTCTAAAAATATAAATTAAGTTGCAATTACGAAATGAAAAAGCGAAAGACTATGCAATTTTCAGTCACACAAATACTCTATAATACAACTAAGAAGTGAAATATTATGCAATTATCATTACTTATTGCATTGGATTATCTTCCTCTTGAGTATAAATATGGTCAAAAGCAACAAGGTTAGTCCTAAATCATGAATTAACTATGCATATTTATATTTTTATTTCTCGAAATTGTGTTTTGATTCAATTAAATGAGGGATAAAACACTTTAATTCTTTAATTGTTGCCATGAATTGATAACTCAAGTTGTGAAGTAATATTTGGGTTTTGTTCTTTTTAGTGTCCATAAAAATTGAAAACTTTAGGATTTGTGTATGACAAATCATAAAACATTTAATCGATTTTTTTAGAGTTAAAAGGACAATAATTTGTTAGGTGATGTTAAAGAACCTTTTGTATGATTTTAAGGTTACAAAAACTCAAATCACGATTCTTGGTGTATTACACTTAAAGCAAAAAAATAACATAATGAAAATCCACTTATGTTGGTGGTTAAGTGAGTTATATTATTGAACTAGGCTCAAAAGTAGTGTTTATAACAATATATAACCATATAAGAAACATAATTGAACTTTTTATAACATTTGGAGTATAGATTGTGAATAATATATTGTATACTTGTAATGATAATTATAACTTCTACTAGATAAGAGACATATATGACATAATGTATAGTATATATGATATTAAGAAGGAGACATTTACACCGTATTTTTAAGCGGTTTGAATACGATCTTAATTAGTTTATAAGGTTATTTTAAAATTTATTGTTAAAATAAAATAAAAGAATAAGTAATTTGAGATATTAGAGATTATATAATATTAATTTAATTTTTAATTTAGACGTCTTATTTTAATATAATAGTTAACTATCACATGTAAAAAATTATTTTGTTTCATATACAAAAATTATATTGAATATAAATTGAAATCATTATATCATATTTAAACAATCAAATTTAAAAATAAAGTATACCTAATATTTTAAAAAAGTAAAACGGTAGCTAAAAGGGATTTTTCTTTTACCATATTTGTTTTTTAATTTTACTCTTTAAATAATAGTTTTTTTTTTAAAATATATACATATAGAGGCATTTCCAATATATACATATTCCTTTTTGGTGTTAATATTCGTTTTTTAATTTTATCCTTTAAAATATTTTTTTTAAATTAAGATAGTTATTTTATTCATTTTATACTTTTTTTTTAATTTAATCATTTTTTATTTAATGATTTTTTATTTAATGATTTTTAATTATTAAACTAACTACAAAATAAATGATAACTGTTTACAATAAAATCATAAAAAATATTTATATATAATTTTATAATTATAATAATTATAATTTTATCAATTTGTATTATCATACAAAAGTAAACACATGTATTTCACTAGTATTAATAAATTATGAAAAAAATTGATTATACATAATATTTAAAGATATAATAATTAATTATATATAATATCCAACAATAAAAAAATTAATTAATAATATGTAAAATATAATTATATTTTATTTCAATATCTTCACAAATTAAAGAATAAAAATTAATGATTCTCAACTTATTTTAATATATATATATATATATATATATATATATATATATGGTTGAATGAGTTATATCTAAAGTTCTCATTTTTGTAATAGTAATGTTTTCATTTTACTTGCGTCACCGTACATGCGCGTATGTGTGAGAGAAATAAAGTTACTTATTATCACTACCATTTTTTTCAAAAATTTAATAGTAAAAATTACCAGATATCATTGAATTCATAAAAATTATATTAAAAGTTACCTTTACAGTTAATAAAGTAATTGGATTTTTGCATTCTTTTAAATAAAGAATTGATCAAATTCTTAAATATTATAAATATATTTTATTTTATTTTTCTTAGTCACCTCCTCCATAAAAAATCCAGACTAATAAAATGCAATAAATTTTAATAATGTGTTATTAAGTCAGCAAACAATTTAAATCATGCAAAAAACATATTTTCCTACTTATCCCAACACGAACTTTTCTATTTGTTCTTAACAAAATAATAAACTTACTTAGTATCACACCGTCTAATAAGTTCATTTTTTAGTTTGATGTGACATCAAATCAAATAAAAGATTAAAGTAAAATGATGTAGAATATGATTATTTTTTTTATATCTAAAATGTGATACTTCAAAGGCAAAAGTCAACAAGACTAAACAAACTAAGCAAACAAACGAAACACCCACGTTGGAATACCAATAAACCTAGGGGTAAAAAGGGAAAAAAACGCGCGCTTAGAAGACCCCATAGTGTAAGCAAGGAAAAGAAGGACTCAACCAGCCTCAGTCCTCACTCTATATAACACTCTCGTTACCACAGAGGGCACAAAAAATTGTGTTGAAAGTAAAATCAAATTTCTTCTCACTTCGCAGACACAAAGCAAGGATTCTCATCCCTTTCTCTCTCCCTCTCTGATTGGGGTTTCACTTTTTCTTCTTATCGTAGTCCTTCGAATGTGTGTGCATCTTTCTCCTTTCTCTCTCATCTCTCAGGTACTTTGCCAACAACTTGATCCAGTTTTTCAACACCAATTGCTGATTCCGTGTCAGTAATCGCTTCGGCGCAATCGCGGATTGTTATCGACCTATTCTGTTTCATAAACTTGTTAATTTGATCGTATTTCATAGAGATTGTGATTTGGTTTTGATTTTGCTTTTGGTTTCGGTTTTAGGTGGTGGTTCAGTGTACTGTTGAGGTGAGATGACAACCCTAAGATCGAGTTGGCCTTCGAGGCTGCGCCAGCTTCTGTCCAACGAAGGTGCCATTGGTCCTTCTGTTAAGTTGGACACTGAGCCTGTGAGTGTGTCTTTTGTTTATCCTCTCTATCTAATATGCATTGTGTTGTTGTGTTTGCTAATAATAGGGATTAATGTTTTCTAATATGGTTTAAGGACGAAACCTATAGTTAGGATTAGGATTCTTATTGCTTGACATTGATATATAGTTAGGATTAGGATTCTTATTGCTTGACATTGATATATGACGTGATAAAAAATATAGCGTGTGTGCCTTGATATGAATTGCATGCCTTGATATGAATTGCGTTCAAGGATAGAAGTTTGTGTTTTAGTTGTTGGTGGATTCTGTCTTTCTGACTTCATTCATCTGATTGTGAGAACTATAAATTTTTTTTTTCGTGTGTGTTTGTTATTAAGAGTTTTGTTTTCTAAAGAAAATATTGAAACTGAATAATGTTTTCATGTAGCAGGGATATTAGAGCACTATGCATTTGGTTGATTGTATTTAGTTATTGATAGTCTGGTTTATGCATTGTACTTGTGTTTGTTGATCGAAAATTTGAATGTGTTGCTGGTATTTATGATTGGAAGTTGTTTTCTCTGTTGTAACTGTGTTAATTCTTAGGAAAAAGTTGATTTTTTTTTGCTTCGACGACCACCAAATGCATTTTTTTTAATTAGTAAAGCATATTACTGAGTTTATGTTTTCTTCAAATTGGTAGAAAGCTAGCAAAAATAGTTGTACATGGAATTAATCCATAATTTTTGATGTGGAGTTCATTATTGCTACATTACTGTTTCTGTAGTTTATGTTTTGTTTGGCAGTGCGTTTGAAAGGTAAACTGAGCTCTCCCATTTTAGTCTTACATGGACTGAAATGGGATTTGTCTCAAAACTATTTACCACTAACTAAAAAAGTTTAGAATAAGCAACTCAATTGTGTACTTGTTTGAATTTTGGGTGTTGTATTTGATTTTTTCTATTCATTTTAATAGTTCTTTCTACCATTATAATATGCAGTATATAAGATGCCTTTGCTACAAGTTTGTTTAAAATATTTACAAATGAAGCATAGTTAGTTACCGTGTTTTAAATTTATAAGCCGATGTATTCATCACTGAACATCACTGAACTAAATAATATACAGTTAAGATAATGGTATTTGTACTAGTTTGTTACCTCAAAATTTGAGTATATTAAACTGTTACTTGTTTACCTTATCTGCTGATTTCACCAGTCACTTACTAGAGCTGGTTTAATCAGCATGTAATCATCTGTTTCTCATAAAAGTTGCACTATGCATAAATTTATGTAAGTATTGATAGAACTCAGGCCTCCTGGATGCATTTTTGTTGTCTAATTTAAACACTGAATATTAGAATATGATTCATAAGCTCCAATTCTATCCATATTACTTACAAGTAGTTGATATTTTATCATTATTTACTGTCGTATTCAAGGTCACTAGAGAAAACTACATGTGTAGTAGAATGTAGTGTAGTCATAGCTTCTATCCCCCTCATAACTGACTTAGAGATAGTTAGACAGTTAAAATGTTGGAACTCATTTTGGGCAAGGGAGTTTATTCAAATTTAGAGAACTCTCTAGTTTACTCTTTTTTTTTCTAGCTTCTTATTTTTTGTGGCATTCTCTACATTTTATCACTGAAGCATATGGTTTTGTATTCATTGTTTCTTTCTGTTGGAACACTGACCAACTTAGAGGTAGTTAGTCAGTTATCATCAAGAGAGCCCATCACCATGTTTTTTTAAAATATTTAATGCAAAATTTAAGAGAAAACTCCCAATTTTACTCTTATTTTCTCACTAAAGTAGATATTCTAATATACTGATTTCATGTTGTGTACTGTGTATCTTAGGCTTTGATAGGTTACATGACTTTAATTTTCTGTATACAGAATACAGAAGTGTGAACATACCCTGTTACTCATTAAGGAGAAATAGCAGCTTGTGGCTTTTGAACAGCTTTAGGTTTTGGTACTTCTTTCTGTGCATGCATTGTTTAAAGTGGCAATTACCACGACTCTTCATTTAAATTGAGTCTGCTCCATTTATTTATATCCATTCCTTTTGGTAATATTAATGTTATTTGGTGACAATTTCCTTTTTCTAAACATTTGAGTTATACTGTCACTCCTCAGTCAACACTGATTGTCACAAACAAATTTATGAAGTTGAATATATTTGCAAATTTGCTTCAACTGCATTTCAAATTGTGTATTCTTATGTTCCTTTGTATTATTTATTTAGATGTTATTATATTTTTAGACATCTTCATTCATTTCCTTACCCAACATCCATGTTATGTCATTTTATTTTGGTGGTTGACTGGTTTCAGCCTCCTAAGATCAAAGGATTCATTGAGAAGATTATCAAATGTCCATTACAAGATATTGCCATTCCGCTTTCTGGCTTTCGGTGGGAGTACAATAAGGTTTTGCCATTTTAGTCTGATTGTTTGTTGCAATGAGTAATTTATTTTATTTTCCCCGTGCTTAAGCCTTTCTTTTACATCAGGGGAATTTCCATCACTGGAGACCATTGTTGCTTCATTTTGATACATACTTCAAGACTTATTTGTCATGTAGAAACGATTTGACTTTGTTAGATAATCTAGAAGACGGCAGCCCATTACCAAAACATGCAATTCTGCAAATATTACGAGTGACACAGATAATTTTAGAGAACTGTGCAAACAAAAGTTCCTTTGATGGCTTAGAGGTTAGTTGGTCAATTGTGTATTATCTATGCCTGGTCTCAATTGATATATTTTTCTTAATTCCTTCCCCTGTTTGTTTTAGTCAAGTGTTTTTTTTTTTTTATATATATTTTAAACTTTTATTTCTGATATTTTATCTTTATCTGTTCCTCTTCAGCATTTCAAGCTTTTACTTGCATCGACAGATCCTGAGATTCTTATTGCTGCATTGGAAACTCTTTCTGCGCTTGTAAAAATTAACCCCTCTAAGCTTCATGGAAGTACAAAGATGATTTGTTGTGGTTCGGTGAACAGCTATCTTTTGTCTCTAGCTCAGGGCTGGGGAAGCAAGGAGGAAGGTCTGGGATTGTACACTTGTATTATGGCAAATGAGGATGCCCAAGATGAAGCACTGAGCTTATTTCCTTCTGATATTACAAAGATTGGTCATGACCAATCAAATTATCGCATAGGTACTACCCTTTATTTTGAATTGCATGCTCCCAGTGCCCAGAGCAAGGAACAAAGTGCAGAGGCAGTTTCCACTGGCACAACAGTTATACACATGCCAGATTTACATCTGTGCAAAGAAGATGATTTGTCATTGATGAAGCAGTGCATTGAACAATATAGCATTCCTTCTGAGCTCAGATTTTCCTTGCTCACTAGAATCAGATATGCTCGGGCCTTTCGGTCTCCTAGAATATGCAGGCTTTACAGCAGAATTTGCCTACTGGCTTTCATTGTTCTAGTGCAGTCTGGTGATGCACAGGAAGAACTTGTCTCCTTTTTTGCTAATGAACCAGAATATACAAATGAATTGATTAGAATTGTCCGATCAGAGGAAGTTGTATCTGGATCTATTAGAACACTTGCAATGCTTGCTTTAGGAGCTCAATTAGCAGCATGTACATCATCACATCATCGAGCCCGGATACTCAGTGGATCTAATTTAACTTTTGCTGGTGGGAACCGCATGATACTCCTGAATGTGCTCCAAAGGGCTATTTTGTCATTGAAGAGTTCTAATGATCCATCATCCCTTGCCTTTGTTGAAGCACTTCTTCAGTTCTATCTGCTCCATGTGGTTTCAACCTCGACATCTGCAAATAATATTAGAGGTTCTGGTATGGTGCCTACTTTCTTGCCTTTGCTGGAGGATTTTGATCCTACACATATTCATCTTGTCTGTTTTGCTGTCAAAACTCTTCAGAAGCTTATGGATTATAGTAGCTCATCTGTATCATTGTTTAGAGAATTGGGGGGCATTGAACTTTTGACTCAAAGATTACAGAAAGAGGTACACAGAGTCATTGGTTTAGTTGGAGAAACTGATAGCATGATGCTTACTGGTGAAAGCTTTAGACATAATACTGATCAATTGCAATCCCAGAAGAGGCTCATAAAGGTCTCCCTTAAGGCGCTTGGTTCTGCAACATATGCGCCTACAAACTCTACCAGATCTCAGCATTCTCATGACAGTCCATTACCTACAACTCTCAACGTAATTTTTCAGAATGTAGATAAGTTTGGTGGTGACATCTATTTTTCAGCTGTTACTGTTATGAGTGAAATAATCCACAAAGATCCAACATGTTTTTCTGCACTGCATGAAATGGGTCTTCCTGATGCGTTTTTATTGTCAGTTGGATCTGACATACTTCCTTCATCAAAGGCTTTGTCATGCATTCCAAATGGTCTTGGGGCTATTTGTCTCAATGCCAAAGGGTTAGAGGCTGTTAGAGAATCTTCATCACTACGGTTCCTTTTTGACATTTTCACTAGCAAGAAGTATGTTTTAGCCATGAATGAGGCTATTGTTCCTTTGGCGAATGCTGTGGAGGAACTTCTACGGCATGTATCTTCACTGAGAAGCACCGGTGTTGATATCATCATTGAAATCATCCACAAGATTGCATCCTTTGGGGATGGAAAAAATATAGGGTCTTCTGGAAAAGCTGAGAGCACTGCAATGGAAACAGATTCTAAAAACAAAGAAAATGAAGGCCAGTGTTGCATTGTCGGTACATCCAGTTCAGCTATAGAAGGGATGAGTGATGAGCAGTTTATTCAGCTATGTGTTTTTCATTTGATGGTATTGGTTCAAAGAACTATAGAAAATGGTGAGACATGCCGTTTGTTTGTTGAAAAATCAGGAATTGAAGCTTTGTTGAAGTTGTTGTTACGCCCCTCTATTGCACAATCCTCAGATGGCATGTCTATTGCTTTACATAGCACTATGGTATTTAAAGGGTTTGCTCAACATCATTCCATTCCTCTGGCACGTGCCTTCTGTTCTTCCCTTAGGGAGCACTTGAAGAAAGCTTTAGAGGGATTTAATGCAGCTCCTGAACCTTTGTTGTTGGATCCAAGGATGACATCTGATGGTGGCTTCTTTTCTTCACTTTTTGTGGTTGAGTTCCTTCTATTTCTCGCTACATCAAAAGACAATCGTTGGGTGACTGCATTGCTTACGGAATTTGGAAATGGGAGTAAGGATGTTCTTGAAGATATTGGGCTTGTACATCGTGAAGTTCTGTGGCAAATTGCTCTACTCGAAAATAGAAAGCCTGAGAATGACGAAGATGGTATTTATTCTTCTAGTTCACAACAGGCAGAAGGGGATGCAATTGAAAGTGAAGAGCAAAGATTCAATTCTTTCAGGCAGTTTCTTGATCCATTATTAAGAAGGAGAACACCTGGATGGAGCGTTGAATCTCAGTTTTTTAACCTTATAAATCTGTATCGAGATTTGGGCCGTTCCCCTGGTTCTCAACATAGATCAATTTCAATTGGGCCATCATCTAACATGCGGTCAAGTTCTAGTAACCAGGTCCAGCATTCTGGGTCAGATGATACTTCTGAGACTGCTCATAAGAAGGAATCTGACAAGCAGAGACCATATTATACCTCCTGTTGTGACATGGTTAGATCACTTTCATTTCACATTACCCATTTATTCCAAGAGTTGGGAAAAGTAATGTTGCTACCTTCACGTCGACGTGATGATGTTGTGAATGTAAGTCCTGCCTCCAAATCAGTGGCTTCTACTTTTGCATCCATTGCTTTTGATCACATGAACTATGGTGGCCGTTGTGTAAATCTTTCTGGAACAGAAGAATCCATATCAACAAAATGTCGATATTTTGGGAAGGTGATTGATTTTATGGATAATATTCTAATGGAGAGGCTAGATTCTTGCAACCCTATTCTGCTAAATTGCTTGTATGGACGTGGTGTTATTGAAATTGTATTAACTACCTTTGAAGCTACCAGTCAGCTGCTCTTTACAGTTAATCGGGCCCCTGCTTCACCCATGGATACTGATGATGCAAATGCAAAGCAGGATGACAAGGAAGATTCAGATAGTTGTTGGATTTATGGCTCCTTGGCTAGTTATGGGAAATTGATGGACCATCTAGTGACTTCTTCTTTTATATTGTCATCATTCACAAAGCATTTGCTTGCACAACCCCTCACTAATGGTGACGCACCTTTCCCAAGGGATGCTGAGACTTTTGTGAAGGTCCTTCAATCCAGAGTAATGAAGACTGTACTTCCTGTTTGGACTCATCCCCAGTTTGTTGATTGTAGTTACGAGTTTATCTCTACAGTTATTTCTATAATTAAGCATGTCTACACAGGCATTGAAGTTAAAAATGTGAATGGTAGTGGTGGTGCTCGTATTACTGGGCCACCTCCTAATGAAACAACGATTTCAACCATTGTAGAGATGGGTTTTACCAGGTCTAGAGCAGAAGAAGCTTTGAGGCAAGTTGGGTCAAATAGTGTGGAGTTGGCAATGGAGTGGTTGTTCTCTCATCCAGAGGAGACACAAGAAGATGATGAACTTGCCCGCGCACTTGCCATGTCCCTTGGAAACTCTGAATCAGATTCAAAGGATGCAGCTGCTAATGACAATACCCAACATCTTGAGGAAGAGATGGTCCAACTTCCTCCTGTTGATGAGTTGCTATCTACTTGCACAAAACTTTTGTCAAAGGATCCACTTGCTTTTCCGGTCCGTGACTTGCTTGTGATGATTTGCTCTCAGGATGATGGTCAACATAGAACTAATGTGGTCTCTTTTATTGTGGAACGGATAAAAGAATGTGGTTTGGTTTCTAACAATGGAAATTATGCCATCCTGGCTGCTCTTTTTCATGTTCTTGCGTTAATTCTTAATGAGGATTCTTTAGCTAGGGAAGCTGCATCTAAGAGTGGTATGATTAAAATTGCCTCTGATCTACTGTTCCAGTGGGATTCTAGTCTAGATAGCAGGGAGAAGCAGCACATACCAAAATGGGTCACTGCTGCTTTCCTAGCACTAGACAGGTTGTTGCAAGTGGATCAAAAATTGAATTCTGAAATTACTGAGCAGTTGAAGAAGGAACCTGTGAATAGCCAGCAGGTATCAATTACCATTGATGAAGATAAGCAAAACAGGTTGCAGTCTGCATTTGGACTCAGTATGAAGTATGCTGATATACATGAACAGAAGAGACTGGTTGAGATTGCTTGTAGTTGTATGAAGAATCAGCTTCCATCCGATACAATGCATGCTGTTCTGTTACTGTGTTCCAATCTTACAAGGAATCATTCTGTAGCTCTTACCTTTTTGGATGCTGGTGGGCTAAGTCTACTTCTTTCTTTGCCAACCAGCAGCCTCTTCCCTGGGTTTGATAATGTTGCTGCCAGTATTGTTCGTCATGTTCTTGAAGATCCACAAACACTCCAACTTGCGATGGAATCTGAGATAAAACATAGTCTCATAATTGCATCCAACCGTCATCCAAATGGAAGGGTCAATCCTCATAATTTCCTTTCAAATTTAGCTTCTGTGGTTTCTCGGGATCCAGCAACTTTTATGCTAGCTGCTCAATCTGTGTGTCAAGTTGAAATGGTTGGTGAGAGGCCGTACATTGTCTTGTTGAAAGACAGGGATAAAGACAAAGCTAAGGAGAAAGATAAAGTACAGAACAGTGATGGGAAAGTTAGTTTGGGAAATACAATCACCTCACCTTCTGTCAATGGCAAAATTAATGATTCAAATACCAAGAGTGCCAAAAGTCACAAAAAGCCTACCCAAAGCTTTATTAATGTAATAGAACTTCTTCTTGAATCTATTTGCACTTTTATTCCCCCTCTGAAGGATGACATTGCTTCAAATGCTCTTCCCAGAAACGCAGCATCAACTGATATGGAAATTGATGTCTCCTTGGCTAAAGGGAAAGGAAAAGCTGTTGCCACCATGTCTGAGGACAATGAAACTGGTAGTCAGGATGCTTCTGCATCACTTGCAAAGACTGTCTTCATTCTAAAGCTTCTGACAGAGATATTATTGATGTATTCATCATCTGTTCATGTTCTACTTCGACGAGATGCTGAAATGAGCAGCATTAGGGCTTCTTATCAAAAGAGTCCTGCAGGTTTAAGCATGGGTGGGATATTCTGTCATATTCTTCATAATTTTCTTCCATGTTCTAGAAACTCAAAGAAGGACAAGAAAGTTGATGGGGATTGGAGGCAAAAATTAGCAACCAGGGCCAACCAGTTTTTGGTGGCTGCCTGTGTTCGGTCTACAGAGGCAAGGAAAAGGGTTTTTAGTGAGATTAGTTATATCATCAATGAATTTGTTGATTTATGTCATGGCATTAGGAGTCCAGGAAATGAAGTTCAGGTTTTTGTTGATCTATTGAATGATGTTTTGGCTGCTCGAACACCTGCTGGTTCATCCATCTCAGCTGAGGCCACCACCACTTTTATTGATTCTGGATTGGTTAAACCATTCACTTGTACTCTACAAGTTTTGGACCTTGACCATCCTGATTCATCTGAAGTTGCTACTGGCATTATTAAAGCTCTTGAATTGGTAACCAAGGAGCATGTCCATTCAGTTGACTCTAGTACAGGGAAGGGTGATATTTCTGCAAAACCTTCTGTTCTAAGTCAACCTGGAGGAACTAATAATATTGGTGAGATCTCTCAGTCCATGGAAACGACCTCACAAGCCAATCCCGATTCCCTTCAAGTTGACCATGTCAGGTCTTATGCAGTTCGCTCCTATGGTGGTGGGTCAGAAGCTGTTACTGATGATATGGAACATGATCAAGATCTTGATGGGAGTTTTGCTCCTGGTAATGAGGATGATTACATGCATGAGAATTCTGAGGATGCAAGAGATCTTGAAAATGGAATGGAAAATGTGGGTCTACAGTTTGAAATTCAACCTCGTGGCCAAGAAAACCTTGATGAAGATGACGATGATATGTCTGGTGATGAAGGTGAGGATGTAGATGAAGATGAGGAGGATGACGAGGAACACAATGATTTGGAAGAAGCCCATCATTTGCCGCTTCCTGACACAGATCAAGATGAACATGAGATTGATGATGAAGATTTTGATGATGAAGTGATGGAGGAAGAGGATGAGGATGATGAGGAAGATGAAGATGGTGTTATACTACGACTTGAGGAGGGAATTAATGTTTTTGACCATATTGACGTTTTTGGCAGAGATAATAGTTTTGCAAATGAGGCTTTTCATGTGATGCCACTTGAAGTTTTTGGATCTAGACGTCCTGGACGGACAACATCTATTTATAGTCTTTTGGGCAGAACTGGTGATACTGCCTTGCCTGCTCGTCATCCACTCTTGCTTGAACCTTCTTCTTTCCCACCACCTACTGGGCAATCAGGCTAGTTTCTCTGAATTTTCTTGTTATTGATAATCTATTTCAGCGACGTGTTTTTCTTAGCGTATTAGTTGTTTCAAGACTTGATTTTTTGATGACATTTGGGCTTTTTGTTATGTTGTTTAAATATTTCAGATAGTTCATTGGAGAACAACTCAGTGGGTTTGGATAATATATTTCGATCCCTGAGAAGTGGACGCCAAGCCCAACGTTTGCACTTGTGGACTGATAATTACCAACAAAGTGGTGGGACAAGTGCTGTTGTTGTTCCACAAGGGCTTGAGGAGTTGCTTGTCAATCAATTGAGGCGACCGAGTGCCGAAAAGTCATCCAATCAGAACATAGCAGAAGCCGTCTCTCATGGTAAAGTTGGAATCACCCAGGCACAGGATGCAGGAGGTGCAATGCCAGATGTCCCCGTTGAAAGTAATCCTATTCTGGAAGTTAGTACAATACCTCCTTCAGTCATTGATAATAGTAACGTGGATGCCAGACCAACAGGGACTGATCCTTCACAAGCAAATGTTTTAAGCACGCAATCTCAGGCAGTTGAGATGCAATTTGAACATAATGATGGGAATGTGAGAGATGTTGAAGCTGTCAGCCAGGAGAGTAGTGGTAGTGGAGCAACTTTTGGTGAAAGCCTTAGGAGCTTGGATGTTGAGATTGGAAGTGCTGATGGCCATGATGATGGTGGTGAAAGGCAGGTTTCTGCAGATAGGATAGCAGGTGATTCACAGGCTGCCCGCACAAGAAGAGCAAATACGCCTTTGACTCAATTTTCTCCTGTTGGAAGAGATGCGTCCCTTCACAGTGTTACTGAAGTTTCTGAAAATTCAAGCCATGATGCAGATCAAGATGGTCCAGCAGCAGCAGAGCAGCCTGTAAACAGTGATGCAGGATCAGGAGCTATTGATCCTGCTTTTCTTGATGCTCTTCCTGAGGAGCTGCGTGCCGAAGTCCTCTCAGCTCAGCAGGGTCAAGCGGCTCAGCCATCAAATGTTGAGTCTCAAAACACTGGGGATATTGATCCAGAGTTCCTTGCTGCTCTTCCAGCTGATATTAGAGCAGAAGTTTTAGCTCAGCAGCAAGCACAGAGATTGCATCAGTCTCAGGAGCTGGAAGGGCAACCTGTGGAAATGGATACGGTCTCAATAATTGCAACTTTTCCATCAGACTTACGAGAAGAGGCAAGTTTATACGTTCACTGTTATATAAAAGTGAGATTATCTGTGATTTTAAGTTTTTTCCCCTTTTCAGGTTCTGTTAACATCACCAGATACTATTCTTGCCAGTCTTACACCTGCTCTTGTTGCTGAGGCAAATATGTTGCGGGAGAGGTTTGCTCATCGTTACAGTCGTACTGTGTTTGGTATGTATCCGAGAAGTCGAAGAGGGGAGACTTCAAGACGAGAAGGTGTTGGTTCTGGTTTGGATGCAGCTGGGGGAACCATTTCTTCTCGCCGGTCTGGTGGATCTAAGGTTGTTGAAGCTGATGGAGCACCTCTTGTTGATACAGAAGCTTTGCATGCTATGATTCGGTTATTTCGCGTAGTGCAGGTATTACTTTGTGATTCGAAGAAGTCCTTCAATAAGAGTCATTCTTTATTCCCTACAATTCTTTGTTTATTTTTTTGCAGCCACTCTACAAGGGCCAACTCCAGAGGCTTCTTTTAAATCTTTGTGCTCATAGTGAAACGAGAATCTCTCTAGTGAGAATTCTGATGGACTTACTAATGCTTGATGTTAAAAGGCCTGTCAGTTATTTTAGTAAAGTTGAACCACCATATAGATTATATGGTTGTCAGAGCAATGTAATGTATTCACGTCCTCAATCTTTTGATGGTAAGAATACTTGATTATGCAGCATAAATACAATTTGTCATTGGTGCTTATTGTTGTGAATCTTCCCAATTATGAGTTGTCTGAAATGTATTTTATTTTCTTATTTCATGAGCTTTTGCATACTGAATTGTCCATTTTTAATATTTGTTTTTTTTTTTGGGAATGGATTTATTAATACCTTTCCTATTTTTCAATCACATAGGAGTTCCCCCATTGCTGTCTCGTAGAATACTTGAAACTCTCACTTATCTTGCTCGCAATCATCTGTACGTGGCTAAAATTTTGCTTCAGTTTAGACTACCTCACCCTGCAATTAAAGAACCAGTTGACGCACGGGGCAAAGCTGTGATAGTTGTTGAAGGTGAAGAAAATATAAGTGAAAGTAATGAAGGGTACGTCTCCATTGCAATGCTTTTGGGTCTCTTGAACCAACCACTTTATTTGCGGAGCATAGCCCATCTTGAGCAGGTGATGCTTTGGTTTTATTGGCATCTTTGTCATTTAATTTTACGTGCCATCAGAGTTTCAGTCGGTGCTGACATAATATCATGTAACTGTGGTGTGTTTTCAGCTGCTAAATTTACTGGATGTGATCATTGATAGTGCTGGAAACAAGTCATCTGACAAGTCCCTGATATCTACTAACCTGCCATCGGGTCCACAAATTTCTGCCGTGGAGGCAGATGTGAATGCAGATTCTAATATTTTATCATCTGGAGATGACAAATCTACTGATGTTGAGGGTTCCTCCAAACCCACATCTTCTGGTCATAAAGTCGAATGTGATTCACATGGAGTGTTGAGTAATCTTCGGAAAGCAGAACTCCGGCTCCTCTGCTCCCTGCTTGCACAAGAAGGGTATGTGATTGGCCTATGCTTGTTGTCAGCATTTCTGCATTTTTGTGTACCTTTTCATAATGACTAGGAGATTTTGTGTTTTTGACAGTGTATGGGTGGGGGGCGGTTTAATTCGTGACATAGAATCATTAATAGTCATTTTTATTGATATGTGCATTTGCTCGCATTTTTGTTTGTAATGCCACAGTTGAAGTATTCACCAATTAGAGCTTCTAGCTAAGCTATGTAACTATTGTTGATATTGATATACAAAGTTGTTTTATTAACCTTGGAGTTGATCTGACATTTTGTGCATTCCTGTCAGTTTGTCAGATAATGCATATACTCTTGTTGCGGAGGTAATGAAGAAATTAGTGGCCATAGCTCCAAGTCATTGTGAGCTTTTTGTCACTGAGCTGGCAGAAGCAGTTCAAAAGTTGACTTCATCTGCAATGAATGAGTTACGTGTCTTCGGTGAAGCAATGAAATCACTGCTCAGTACTACTTCTACGGATGGAGCTTCAATTTTGAGAGTTTTGCAAGCGTTGAGTTCCCTTGTAACTTTACTGACTCGGAAGGAGAATGATAAAGGTATTCCTGCCCTTTCTGAGGTTTGGGAAATCAATTCAGTATTAGAGCCTTTGTGGCATGAGCTGAGCTGTTGCATAAGTAAGATAGAATTTTACTCAGAGTCTGCATCCGAGTCTTTGACATCTTCTAGTACATTTGTGTCTAAACCGTCTGGTGTAATGTCTCCGCTACCAGCTGGTTCTCAAAATATATTACCGTACATTGAATCTTTCTTTGTGGTCTGTGAGAAATTGCATCCCGCTCAGCCAGATGCTAGTCATGAATCAAGTATTCCTGTTATTTCTGATGTTGAGTATGCTAGCACATCTGCTCCCCAGAAAGCATCTGGAACTTCTGCAAAAGTAGACGAGAAACATGCTGCTTTTGTACGGTTCTCAGAGAAGCATAGGAAGCTACTAAATGCTTTTATAAGGCAAAACCCTGGTTTGCTCGAGAAATCTTTCTCACTTATGCTGAAGGTTCCTAGATTTATTGACTTTGATAATAAACGAGCCCATTTCCGTTCAAAAATTAAGCATCAGCACGACCATCACCATAGCCCCTTGAGAATATCAGTGAGAAGGGCATATGTTCTAGAAGATTCTTATAACCAGCTTCGTATGAGATCAACTCAAGATTTGAAGGGAAGGTTGACTGTTCACTTCCAAGGGGAGGAGGGTATTGATGCAGGTGGGCTTACAAGGGAATGGTATCAATTGTTGTCCAGAGTTATTTTTGATAAAGGAGCACTGCTTTTTACTACAGTGGGAAATGAATCAACGTTTCAGCCAAACCCTAACTCTGTTTACCAAACAGAACATTTATCTTATTTCAAATTTGTTGGTAGAGTGGTGGGTCCCTTTTCAACTGTTTTGAATATTTTCTTTTAGTCATATATGATTATTTTTATACCCCTTTCTGTCTTATCCAGGTTGGAAAAGCATTATTTGATGGTCAACTCTTGGATGTACATTTTACTCGATCATTTTACAAGCACATTCTTGGGGTCAAAGTTACATATCATGATATTGAAGCCATTGACCCTGATTATTTCAAAAATTTGAAATGGATGCTTGAGGCAAGTGCATTTATGTAGACCTCTCCTTCCCTTTGTATTCTAATCACACTTGGTTTGTTGTTCAATTATTGATGATTGTCTCTGTTTCTGGAATGATTGCAGAATGATATCAGTGATGTTCTGGATCTTACTTTTAGCATTGACGCAGATGAGGAAAAATTGATCTTATATGAACGAACGGAGGTATTTACAATGCTCTTAAAACTGAGATGTAATGTTGGATTATGCATTGTTATGGTTTAATTATAAATATATCTAGGTGACGGATTATGAGTTGATTCCCGGTGGACGGAATATCAAAGTTACTGAGGAGAACAAACATCAATATGTTGATTTGGTTGCTGAGCATCGGTTGACAACAGCTATTCGACCTCAGATAAATTCTTTCTTGGAAGGGTTCAATGAATTGATTCCCAGGGAGTTGATATCAATATTCAATGATAAAGAGCTGGAATTATTGATCAGTGGGCTTCCTGATATTGATTGTGAGACTCGGTCCTTTACATTAGTTTTTAAGATGTGATTAATGTTCAATTGCTCTCCCAATGAGAATTTGCCTGGAAGGGCAAATTTGACTGTTGCTTTACTTATTTTATTTCAGTGGACGACTTGAGAGCAAACACCGAATATTCTGGATATAGTGCTGCATCGCCAGTTATCCAATGGTTTTGGGAGGTTGTTCAAGGTTTAAGCAAAGAAGACAAGGCTAGGCTATTGCAGTTTGTGACAGGCACATCAAAGGTATATTTCTATCCAGGAACTTTTCAAATTTTAATAGGCTACTCATTCATTCGGGATATATTGCATGTGAACACAATCCATACCATCTACTTGAAATTGCACATGTTTCATGTATTCAAATTCTTTCTGAAGCATTTTAGTCAAGAGTGAGTCTATTGAGATCAGCTGCTGCAGAGTATGAGATGAGTGTGACTGAATTTTATTCCTGAATGCATGCAATGATCTTAGTAGCGTATCCAAATTGTGATGAAGGTCGTCGAATTGTAAGGTCTTACACATTTTGTAAGACTCTCCGCTGGATCCGGAGTAGGATCAAAGTGCAAAAGCTGATCATACTTGTAGGGCCCTGGAATTTGTGGTTTTAATCATTTGAATTTGTTTGATGCAACTGGGCTTTTGTGGGTTTGGGTAACCGGAAAGCCAGACTCCTTTTTTGTTGTTTTTTCCCTAGATCCTTTCTTTGCTGCAAGCCATTGAATTTTGAAGCTTTCTCTAACACCATTCAAAATCCTTTCCTAAAGCTTTTAGATCTTGTTCTATGTCTCCTATTTGTTCTACGCTCTCTTGACCTGACTTGTCTATTATTTGTTGGGGCATCATCGTCTGTTCTTTCTTTGGCCAGATCATCAGTGTGTCTCTTTAGTGTTCTACTAGATCTGACTGAACTGCTGAAGAAGCTCTAACGGGTTTTTGTTCCTGAAACCCATAAAGTTGGCTTTTGTAGCCTTTCTTTGAAACAAAAGATATCTTGACTAATTTTCTTGTCTGTCTCTTTCTGCTTGATTTTTTTCTTAGTAATTGCAATTGAATATAAAATAAATTTTAATATTATAATCAGTATTTAAAGCATTCCTTAAATTTCAACGATTATATGTATTAGTTAATCATTTTTATATTAAAATACATTTTCTTACTTTTGGTAAGATCTTAAGATTTGTGGTCCAATTGCACGAGTTTTTTCATACCTCTTCATTATGATATGGTAATAATGTGTACACCTTTTTTTAATAACTTGAAGCGGTAAAAACATTTACAATGCAATGTTTCAGGTGCCTTTGGAAGGGTTTAGTGCTCTTCAAGGAATTTCGGGGTCCCAGAAGTTTCAGATACACAAAGCCTATGGAAGTCCTGATCACTTACCTTCTGCTCATACTTGGTATGTGTTTTTCCCCTTTGGTTTCAGTTGTAATGGATAATTTCAGTGGTGTGATTTAAAATGATCTAAAACTGAGCTTTGTTAATGCAGTTTCAATCAATTAGATTTGCCGGAGTATCCATCTAAACAACATTTGGAAGAGAGGTTACTGCTTGCAGTTCATGAGGGAAGTGAGGGTTTTGGATTTGGATGAGAAATTTGATCGGGGTGGGTACAAAATACAATGTATTACATTTTTAGGTTAGGAGCTATTTCAGAATAGAATCCAGTCGTACAGGGGATTTCAGTTTTTAAGTTCATATCATGTTAATATCTTGTACAGTCGTATTTTTGCAATGGGAAATGCCGTTGGCAGTTTTTTAATCACATAATCAACAAACCACTACCTCCTCATTTTCATACCAAAATTTTCAGGACTTCTCTTGCAGATTTAATTTTCCTATTACCATTTATAGTTATAAGACAAACAAAATTAGTGGTTTCATTCCCCAATAGTCCTTTTTCACTTGAAATTTCTCCTTTTACTCCACTCAGTGGATCTCATGCGTCTAATTTTTCTTCCTTGTTTCTCTCTTTAACCAAACAAATAAAATTTTACGTTAATTTATTACTCTCTATCTCACTCCATCCAAACACTTATTGTTACTGTCTAAAGAGGTTTTATAAGACAGTTTCTTCCTACGTTTTCATAAATTTCCTCTTCCACCTCCCTACAGAAAAAGGTTATGTTCTTCTTTCGAAAGCAAAAAATAACTTTCTGATTACTCAATACAGGAGTAAAATGTAAATTACAATAATTGAAGAAGGTTAAGAAAAATAAAATAGATTTTAGATTACCCTGTAGTTGTTTGTCTTCTATATTGCACAATTAAAATACTTTTTTACTATAAGTCATTTTTTACTTTTACATGATTTATAATTTTTTATTTATTTTCAGAAACAGTTTTCAAATTGTGCAATTTAAACAAAAAATATAGAATCCTTTTAGAGTTGCGGGGAAAAGTTTATGAAAATACGGGAAGAAATTGTCCTCACGTAGAAGAGAAGAGGTGAGAAAGAAAAACAAAGTAAAAAGTAAGCCCTTTATTCCCATACACCTATTTCTCAATTTGCGGATTTACGTTATTATGACTAGCGATGTCGCGTATTCACATTTTTTAATTTAAATAATATTTATTTTCAAAATATATAATTGTTAATTTAAAATAATTATTAAATAAAATAATTTTTAAAAACAAGAGTTTTTAAAATAACAGATTAAAATATATTATTTATAAAATAAATATTTTTTAAAATAATAATTGCAACACCCCTCTTTTCCAAACACAGAAGCCAAACCCCCCTCCCTCTCATTTTCTCTGCAAACTCAACTCTTCCCTCTGTCTCCCTCTCTCTGAATCCTTACTGCTATCTCACCACCCTTACTTTTAATCAGATTTTGGAGAGGAAGCCACACCTGAGCCTCCTGCTGCCTCCACTCATAGCCAATCTTCTCTTAGGTAAGTCTCTCTTGTGGTTTAAAGTTCAATTTCGAAATTCAACTCGAATTTCCTGCTTCCATTCAGAGCCTAACCATGTGTTCATCCTTTCTTTGTGGCTGGATGATGAATTCTTCTAGGTCGGACTGAGGAATTCTGCTCCCCTCTCCTAGGTTGTCTTCATCCAAACTTTAACTCGAATATAGGTAAGGGAAGCTGACTTTTCAACTAAATTTAATGTGAATTGTGTTCATGAGTGATTTAAGTGTGTGATTAGGCGTTTAATTGGTGTTTGAGACTGCTTGTGTGTGAAATTGGGTGGTGGATGATTTTGAGCAAGCGTGCATGTGAAGAACAGAGAGGATTTCCTGGTAGTTTCGCCCAGGCGAGCAGCTCTCGCCTGAGCGAAAATACCAGAAGATTACCTGTCACTGCGCGAAATCTTGCCTAGGCGAGCTGGAGTCGCCTGAGCGAGATAACTTCTCGTCTAGGCAAGCCAGTTTAGCCTGAGCGAGAGTTCGTCAAGGAATTTTAATTTGCCACTGTCTCGCCCAGGCGAGAGCAACTCGCCTAAGCGAGATAAACTCTCTAGCTTAGGCGAGACCCTCTAGCCTAAGCGAGATTCCCTGCAGAAGTTGGTTTTCTCATTGTTTCAATTACATGATGCTATATTGATTGCCTTAAGATGATACTGGTTGATCTTGTATGTGATCCTTATGCATGATAGACAGTGTGATGGAATTGAGTGTGAATCTGATATGAATGAGAATATGTTGGAGTTAGGATTTCAAGGGAAATTCTAAGGAAATGGTTTTAGTAAATGTAAGGGCATGAGGACTCGTATTGGTGGCATCCTGACACTCCTAGTAACCATTAAGACTTAAGTAGAGTATGATGGATTACGTCGGGGGGAGTAGCAGGAGGTCCTGGTCTATGAATCCGATCCGTCATAGAGGTGATGGGATTTACCTTGAGAGTGGTTGGGTGAATACCCCTTGTGCCTAAAACTCTGCAGAGTTTGGGAACCGTCTCAAGTGCAAGTCACCGAGAGCTCCAATGCCACTTACATAATCCGGATATCGAGTCTAGAATGGTGTGTGGTGTTATGGTTGTGATTGATTGGATGATTTTGATAAATTGTGAGATAAATTTTGTTTTCTGCCTAAGTGTAACAATTGCATGAGTTGCTCTTGGTTCAAGTTAGCTTACCCTTTTTGTATGTTGTGTGTTCCTTGTGTCTTCTATTTATGCAATGATCGTCCTTATTGAATGGTGTGAGCAGATATAGGTGCAGGTGAGGATACACCCCTCCGGGACAGGAGATGAGTATGTTAGACTTTCCAGTAGTAGTTGTAGCCCTTTTGTTTTGAGCTGACCGGGTGTTTTGTAACCCTTTAGTAATGTATGGGCTGTATGTATTGATTAGTGTATGTATGGTTATTTTGTGGATGACTGTATTATACATTATACTGGCCTATGTCATCATCTGCTTCTGAATTATTGAAATTTAAATGTTTTGTTTAATAGTATAAAAACTATGAAAACGAGATGTTACAATAATAAAGAATAAAATTGAAAAAATGAATATGGATACAAATTTTTTTATATATATTGTTCCAAATGATTAAAATAAATAATCACAGTAATAATTAAAAGATAAAATATGTTTTTAGTTCTTAAATTTACATGAAATTCGTTTTTTTGTCAAACTTTAATACATTTTGATCTCACACTTTAAAAATTAAATAGATATAATTTTTTTAATCTAATAACATTAATTTTTTTTAACTTGTTAAACAGTATTTTAAGTTGATATTTGAGTAGAATGAATTAAAAGATGCAAACAATTAAAATGTTAAATTTGAGAATTCAAATGTATTGAAATTTAAGAAAATAAATTTCAATTTTGCATATAAATGCATAGAATAAAACCACATTTCACCTGTAATTTAACAATGAGGTTGAAATCATAGCTAAATAAGTGATTTAACTCGAATTATAAAATTGTTCTGCTTTGTCTTTTTAAATTAAACCGTCTTTACCCATTCTTATCTTTTGTAGGATGGGGAAAGGCCTTGTTATTCTTTTGTTTCACTGTCATAATTAATGAGTTATAGAAAATATAAATTTTAAAGTGCTTAAAAGTAAGGCGAGGGAAATAACGTAATATATTAAGAACTTAAATAAACTTTATATAATTAATACAATAGTCACTAAAAAAAGAATAAATTTACCATACCTTATAAAGATTAACTACGAGTATAAAATCTACAAAACTTACACTGTCTTTAATAATTTTGTTTCATTAATTTTAACTTTCAATTTATGCAATGACAACAATTTTTTCATTAACTTCTGAGTGCATCAACCATTGCTCACACATTATTATTCGTTGTCTTTCTTTCTCCATCTTTGGTTGTTTTAGTTACTTACAAGAATGCTTTTAATCTTTTTATGTTCACAGATTAATTAAATGAATAAACACTATTAATTTGGTCCACAGCTTTAGGTTATTTGACTTATCAGCTTTCTGCTTAATATTTCTCCATTCTTATTCTTTAATTTTTAAATAGTTTGTCCTTTTTTTTTTCATTCTTCTAATTTCTAAATAATGTCTTTTGGTGATGTTCAGATATATGGCTTAATATATTTTTATGTGCGTAAAATTATACCTTAGTACTTTTAGGTTCTTATTCATTATATACTCTCTACAAATAATTTGGTTGTTGATGTGAAATATTTTGTGATCAGTTCCAATCCATATAAAATCATGATTTTTTTAGTCATTGGAAATTTTTTTTAGTCTCTATAGTTTTATGACCAAAATATAAAAGTCAAAAACATTTTTATAAGGATGGAAAATACTATAATTTATTAAATATTCACGACTGTATTGAAAAAAAAATAGAGACCAAAATATTTTTTTATTTTATTTTATAAAGGCAAAAACATATTGAAACAATAAAAAAAATCCGTTAGAATCCAATAAATATATAAATTATTTATTTATTTATTTATTTTATTATATTTGAAAGTTAAAATTTATAGAAATGGACTCTTAATAAATATAATACCTTTCTACCTTTTTTTTCATGAGTTCTTCTCTTTTATGTTCCTCCTACACTGTGACCCTTTTTCATCTTTTGAAGATCGAAGTAGTCGAAGCAAGACTTTTACAACAAATTGTACCGTCTATTCTTATCGATCTATACATATAGGTAAGTGCAATTTGATCCTTTTGTTACTTTTTCGTGTTTTAGATAAATCCATGTCCCTTAATAATCAAGAAATCACAATCTAATTTTTGGTAGGATTTGGTTGTATATAAGACAAGTTTGAGTAATGTGAGATGCCAATAGAAAACTTTGGTAGATGGTAAGAGGAGCTAATCATTAGGGGTTTTCTTTTTAACATTGTTGTGAATGAATAATTATAATTTTCTTGAAATGTTGGGTCTCTGTTTTAAAAAAAAGTTGGGGTTTACGTGTTTGAAGTGTACTTTCATGTAAATATGTAAGGATTGAACGATGGGATTGAAAATATGATAGATAGGATTGAAAATATGATAAATTGTGGGGTGATTGTGAGAAGAAAAAAAATCAGTGAATGTTATGAATCTATGATGATGATTTTTTAGTGAAAACAAGTTGTTATGTAGAAGTAGGAAAGAGTTTGTGATGATGAGAAAGAATTTGTATGGTTCAGTGTGGATTCCGGTGTTTCTAATGCTTTATGTAGACTTTGTGAAACTTTATTTCATAAGAGTGAGTTGTGTGCATGTAATATATATATATATATATATATATATATATATATATATATATATATATTGAATATGA
>Ga0214544_1000310_pt1 | contig 83577 bp, 39 predicted proteins | sample CNSS3metaG_FD_160074 | JGI IMG/M metagenome (GOLD analysis project Ga0214544, IMG submission 160074) | Root nodule microbial communities from cowpea collected in UCLA plant growth center, Los Angeles, California, USA - CNSS3 | ecosystem: Host-associated > Plants > Roots > Nodule | place: USA...
ATACATATATATATATATATATATATATATATATATATATATATATATATAATTTATATACTTTTATAAAATGATACTGAAATTGTACATCTCACTCATATGTGGCATCCGATCTAATACTTGAGGATGAATATTACATCTAAATATCTATCTAAAGTTTATAGACCTAGAAATTGAGGCTAAGTTTATTACGTAACTAGATGTAATTTCATTAACAATTGTTGTAGCATAGAAAAAGTTTTAGCGAAAAAGAAAAGAATTTATATTTATTCATATTTTTTATTATTTTTATATTTTGTAATCGAAATATTATTTTCTAATTGAAAAATAAACCATTTGCAACGATTTTATTAATAAATGGAAGAACACTCTGTATTTTTGTTATTCAAGACACTCAGTTTTGTACGAAAATATAAATATTAGAACTTAAGAAAAAATATTTATTTAAAATTACAATAAGTTTTTGAAAATACTTTTAAATTAAAATATCCCCATTTAATATTTTTGAACCAGCATTGGCCTGGACATTGGATAGTGAAGAAAAGTCTAGAATCTATATAATGTAGATTTTCAGATTTTCATGGCCGGTTTACAATTGGCCTAGGTACGGATGCCTAACTTTTCGATAGAAATAAGAAGTATTTTTGAAGGTGAAGTACATTAATTTATATGATTAAAATTAATATATTAATACCTTGTGTATTAAATTTTAAATGTTGACAATTTATTTTTAAAAGTATTAACATTTATTCAAAATATTTAAATTCAGTAGCAAAAAATATTTAAAGTAAATAATATAAACCGGTTAATTTGTTATTTATTATTATGAGTAGTGCTAATGCATGAGATACTGATTAAGAGTAAACTTTATATTACTATTTGGATAAAATTACGACTAATTTTAAAACTTTTTTTTTAACACTGTGATGTAATCTATAACCATGAAGGTAATGCAATTTTACAAATATTTTATAGATTATACATATTTTACAGATTTACTGCTAACATTATAATGACTTTCTTTTTAATGTGATAATATTTTTTTCATAATTGTTTTCACTATTTTAATAGAAAAAATGTGAACACATGAAAATATCTATGTTGAGAAAACGAGTTAGTTAAATCTCTTAAGGGTTATCTCTTTATAGTTCATAAAAAACTGGTAAAGTTAGTTTGGTTTGATTAAGATATGTCAGAAGTTTTGGTTCGCTCCATCAATGAATAAGCCAACAGATCGGTCAAAATTTTCCTTGTGTTTTCATTACTATACCGTTATTTTTTACCTTTAATTTTTCTTTTTTATTTTTAAAGACGTGTTATCATCAGTTTTAAATTTGTATTATTTTGAATAACTACAAAGCACATATAGTCGTGTTATTTAATTTAAAATAAAAAATATAAAATTATGAAAACATTTTAAAATATTAGATTAAATATGTTTTGATTCCTCAAGTTTTAGTAAAATTTGGAATTAGTTCCTCCTCAAAAATTTTGACCAATTTAATCATTCATCATTAGAAATATGTGAATTTAGTTCTTTTAACCAAATTTTGTTAAGTTTATCTGACGATTATAGTATTTGAATTGCTTACACTTTGACACATTTCCATTTCAATATTAATTTAAATATTATCATAAAACGTGTTTAAAATGTCAAATAAACTTAATAAAATTGAGTTAGAAAGACTAAATTCACGTATTTCTAAAGATGAATGACTAAATTTGTCAAAGATTTTGAAGAGGAATTAATTCTAAATATCACTAAAACTTAATAGATAAAAACATATTTAATCTAAAATATTTTATGAAAAGATCAACAGTTATTTAAGAAAAAATGATTTATAATAAGTTAATGAATGAGTATAAAATTGCTGAGCGCATCTGTCTCATTTATTGCATTAAATATAAAGAATTCCAAATTTGTGTGGATGCATTCTCTATCACGCTTTTTCTCCATACTGTTTATCCAACCAAAAACTGAAAAGTGTTAATCAATGTTTAGGAATGCTAATTAACACAACTTTTGGAGAATTCGAACAGGTTGTTAGTTGCATGTCTTTCTAATTGATTTTGGCATAAATCAATTTTTTCGTCTATTTAATAAATGTCCATTTCCGACTTTAATTCTTCTCAACTTTCTGAAAAATCTTTTATTAGAGCCTTAAACATATTAGGTAAAACGAATGTTTGTGGACTTCAATTTTCATATATTTATTAAATTGATTTTTAATTAATTTTATTTAACTTTTGAATAATATAATAAGTTTATTTATAAAAGATTTATATAAGTGAAAAAAAAAACTAATATGTCTATTAAAGATAAATCAGACTATATACAAATTTTACTTTTTAAATCAATTTTATAAAAATAATTATTTTTTAATATCATATTAAAGTTTGTTTTAATAAAAAAATTATTAGACTTATTGTGACATATAACATTCTAAAAAATATTTTAAGTGAAAGATAATTTTTATAATAGACCCTCATTATTTTATTATTAAAATATTTAAGTGTAAATTAAAAATTATTTAAATCGAGTTTATTTTATAAAAATTATTATCTCTTTATAAAATATACTTTATTTTTTCTCTAATTTCTTTCTGACTTTACTTTTTTATCCGTTTATTTGAGTATTAGAACATATCATAAGATTTATGGAATCGAAGTCTATATAAATTTCTTATGATATACCAATATATTTACATATCATAAGAAAATAATATGTAAATATATTCTATTTTATTAATTTTTATTAAAATAATTATTTTTCCAATTTACTAGTTTAAATATTTTTTATTAAATAATTTTAACTCATCTAAATATAATTTTAAATAATTGTAACCTTTTTAGATTACTTTCAACCTCAAGGACAATTTGATAATCTTATTTTTCTTTCAATTCAACTTAGTTTTTAATCTATCAAATCAATTAAATCACTCATAAACTTTTACAAACTTTACTTCTAAAGTCACTCGGTTTCACATCAAAATTCCTTTAAAAAAACAACATAAACATCACCCTCTAATCCCCTCAAATGCATCCCCTCTTTCTCTCAAATCAATCTTCATCAGTGAACACACTCTTCCGGTCTTTTGGTCTTTGGTTTGCATGTAAAGTGCCTTGGATTTTCATGTTTAGTCTGAGAGTACTGAATGAATATTTGTTCAATTAAATTTTTTTGAGTATGATAAGATCATTGATTTAATTTTGAGTATGATAAGATCATTGATTTAAGCATTCCTCGTGCAAATATTATTTTCTTAGTGGTTATAAGCTCTTAAAGGCACAAGATAAATTATGTTGTGCTCGTAATTAGGTAAAGAAATAGATATTTAAAAAAACTAATTGAATTATTGAATGATATCGTTGTGAATTACTTATTAAAGTGATTGGATTTGATGTTCGATATGAAATTGTGATTTAGAAAATTGGTTGGATTAATGATTACATTAAATTTGATATGTATAATTTGAAACTTTGATGATGTGAAGTTTGTTTCATAAATTTTGTTCGACAGTTTTTATTTTATTTATTTTTAATTTAAACACAATTTCTTTTGCAAAATTTTATCTCAAAGTAATTGTTATTTTTTTGAAGAAAATTTTTATCGAAAGAAGTACACAGTACACCAGAAGGACATAAATATATAATTAAATCTAACAAAATATAGCAATACTTAAAAATTAAACATGTCATGTAATTCACACATGTGTGAGACCTTTATTTCTTGGATGTTTAACATTATGGATTTGAGCTCCAGGTTTCCTTGTAAAGAGGGTTTTCTCACGAGACCCAACTCTATTTGTTGTTGTGCTCAGTCAAAATGTCAAAATATGTTGTCTTGTCTTTTCTATTTCCATGGTTCACCTATTGTACTATGACTCAATTGCATAATTGATATTTTTTTCACTGCAAAACCACAAAATATCATTATAATTCATAAAACTCCAATTCTAAATACCTCATTATGTATCTAAGGAGGTTTGTTTTATCCACAAATAGGACCATTTCATACATGATAAATGCCAATTTCAAATGGAAAATTGACTTATTCTTGACGCTTATCATTAATCTAACATTTTATCTATTAAATTTTTTTAATATATCACATCAGTCAATTCGGTTACAAATTTTTACAAATTTCACTTCCTACTGAATCTCTTAAAAGGAACAACACCAACTTTATCATCTAATCCTTTGATCTCTTCCTCTCATTCTCCTTCAAATTATTATTTCCAAAAAGAACACAACCTTAATGTTGTTATGATTTAGATAAATTTAATATGAATATCGGTAGTAACGTGGCAAACAAAAAAAGTTACCCTTCTAAAATTCATCGCACTTTATCTCTTTTTCTTTAAAAAATTTGGATATTCTATCTTTCAAAAGATTAAATTAAAATTTATAAAAAAGAAAACTAGGAGTGTACTAAGGGAATGGCTGTGGTGTAAAAAGAGATCTCACTAACACAAATTAAATATTAAAGAAAAGTTATGTTATTTACGTCTTTAACTAATATAAAAGAGACGTGAAAAAGGAAGTTTACTACAAATATTTGATTTTTTTTTTTTATAACGGATTATCTTTATTAATTAACATAGTTATAAATTTTTTTATGATAATTAAATATAAGACCACGCACAAAATTTATAATAATCACTACAAAAACTGTAAATAATATTGTTTGTGTAATTGAGTTTTGGTTGCTATTTTATTATTTCACATGTTATACTTTATTTTGTATTCAAAATTGTTACCTTTAGACTTCAGAGATGACAACGGGTCGGGTCGACTACGGATTGTGTCTATCACCGATCTGACTTGTAAAAAAAATTCACCCACCAACGGTATTCATTTAAAAAATATTTTCAGATTTTTTAAAAACTAGTGAATACCTGCAAATATTTTAAAATGATATATATATTTTTTATTTTTTTAAATAAAATTAAAATAAAATTATAAAAAAACAAAATATAAATTAAATTAAATTTTAATTTTAATTAAATTTAACATATAATAAAATATAATTTTAATTAAATTTAACTTAATAAAATATAATTAAAAAATTTTGTGGGTAACAGTGACTTGCAGGGGTAAAAATAATATGATATCCGCATCCAATCAGTTTATAAGTGGATATTAAAATACCTGCTACCGACAAATTATAAATATATGCCTATACTAATTACTCCTGTAGATACTCGCGAGCAGGTATATTTGCCATCCCCAATTAGCTTTTTATTTTTAAGTAAGAATTAAATATGTTTTTGATCCCTTATCTTGCAGCATTGAATTTTGGAATTAGTCAATTTCAAAATTTTGGATCAATTTAGTCATTCATCTTTCAAAATATGTGAATTTAGTCATTTTAATAAAATTTTGTTAGATTTATTTGATGTTTCGTACGCATTTCAGGATTGTATTTGAGTTGTTTATAGTGTTTGATACATTTTTGTTTTAATGTTAACTAAAATACTATGAAACATGCTTGAAATGTTAAATAAGCTCAACAAAATTTGATTAAAATGACTAAATTCACATATTTCAAGAGTTGAAAGACTAAATTGGTCTACAATTCTGAAATAGATTCATTTCAAATTTCACTAAAATTAAGGAATCAAAAATTTATTAAGTAATTATTATCTCGTCAAGTGTTTTTTTTTTCCTGCATTCCCACAAAATGTCTTTCGCAGCTATTTTCAAATGTTAACAACAACCTTTTCAGGAAAACCACATGCTTTACATTCTCCAGTAAAAAAAACAACAACAAACGGATACAGAAAAAGATTAACCGTGTGAATGGATATATGGAGACAAAGGTCTGCAAGGACAAAAAAAAAAACCGAGAAAAATGAAAAGAACTGTTTTGGTATCTTGGGTCGGCCGATCTCGTTCTCCAAGGTCAGTCATCCAATATTTCTCCAAGCACTTCTCCTATTCATTAACACGATCGGTACCTGCTATTTAGAAGTAATAAATGCCTAATCTACTATCTTATCATTTTTATTTATAGTTTTTATAATAAACTTTTCATTAAAACCGTCCTAATTACGGTTAAAATTCCTCTAATATTGATTAAAAATACAATCATAATAGTTATCTATTAAAAACCGTTTTACATTCAGTCTTTTAAATAAAAAGCGTCATATTTACAGATATTTATCGTTCGATTTAACTTACGGCACTACATCTTGCAAATTCTTAAACACCTTTTCTTCTTAGTGTCTTTTATACACATTTCTCAAGTATCTCTTGGTTTCAAGATTTGAAAGTTATTTCAGCATTTCTTATCACATTGGTATTACGACTGGTTTGGTGCATTTCATGAGAGAAGTGGAAAGAATGTGTCACATATAATAGGTGAGAGTAGAGGTATGAACCTTGTTGTTGCATATGAAGCTTTTATTAAGAAAAATGTTGTCTCAAGTGTTTTGCAGGAGCTTTTCTTGCCTTGTCATCTCCTTGTACTTAACAAGTAATTGTTTGTACCAAGTTGCTGACAATCTTGGAGTTCTTTTGAGGGTTGCAAAATCGACATGATGGAATCCATATCTTATTGTATATCCATATATCCACTCAAAGCTGTCGAGCAGGGACCAGGCAAGGTATCCCCTCACATCTGCTCCATTCCTACAACCAACACAGGGTTGGAGACAAATCAGACACAAATCTATTTGTTTTATGTCACAGTAAACACAAATAATGGTGTTCCTGCACTTGGCCATTCTATTACGATGCTATATGAATATACTAGATAACAATTTAAATACTTGATTGGTTTTTATCCATAAACTGCTGGGTTTTTTCTAATTGTCTTTTTTATCTTCTTACCTTATTGCCGCTACCATAGCCTCTATGTGATCCATCATGTACTTTATTCTTTTAGAATCATTAAGATGTTCTTCGAAAGTGGAATTTGGATCATCTTCTTGGGCATACCCTATAATTTTTTTTGCATTATCAGCAGCAATGGACAGAATGTGCGTAAAAGAAAACAATATGCTTACCATTTTCAGTTATGAACATTGGAGTATTGTTGTATCTATCTCTCACATATGTGAGTGCCTTTTCCATACCATCTGGGTAAATATTGAACCAACTAAATTTAGTCTGCAAAATATTAGAAGATTCAGAATTGGTTAAGCATGGAAGAGATTGTGATCATGATCTTTGAAAGAAGTTTGAGGACACGTACTGGTTCACCGATTGGGACACCATTTTTTGCTCCACTTTGAATGTATAAACCCTCTGTTCTGGAGTTCCCCTGTCCTGTCTGACACGTTGAGTACATGCAATCTTGGACATAGAAAGCCGTGTAGTAATTGACACCAATGAAATCCAATCCTTTCTTGAGTTTCTCTTTTTCTTTGCTGGAAAATTTGGGTAAGAGGCTTCCAACAAGATTCTCCATTTCTGTTGGGTACTTTCCCAATATGATTGGGTCCAAGAACCTGAATTATAAGCAAGTTTATACTCTGAAGCAGTTGAATGAGCAAGAATAGAAAAAACTGTTAAGGGAGAACAATACCAATTGAAGGTGAATGATCTTGCTCTTTCCGCAGCCAATTTGTCAGCTGTTGAATTGCTCAATGGTTCATACCATTCATGCTGAAGGACTATCCCAATGCTTCCTTTTTGCTCGGTCTAATGATCCATCCACAAAGTACATACAATTCTTTTGTAAGAAAATTGAAATGTGTAATCTCATGTTTTTGATCAAACGATTCGATTTCAAAAGTTTTGCAAATATTATCATAAATTTGATCTTGTCTTTTAGGATAGTGAAGTCATGATGCTGAGAAATGAGTCACATACCTGGTATTTGGTTCTGTAGATATCAACTGCAGCTGCATGTGCCAGGATGACGTTATGAGCTGCTACAAAGGGCTCCTTTTTTGAATCACCTTCACTGCATTGAGCAAGAGCTAATGGGCCAGAGCAACGGCATGGAGGATATATACCTGAACGGTAACCAAGTGGCACTTGGAAATTAGGTTCATTGAATGTAACCCAGTACTTAACTCTGTCACCAAAGGTCTTAAAACACAGGTCCGCATAAAAAGCAAAATCTTCCCTGTTCATACAAAACGTGAAAATATGACGGTATTTAAGAGTTCCTATGATCAATGTGGTATTGAAACATCTTCAGGTAAGCTAAAAAACTTGTTGCTTACTGTGATTGGGGACTTAACCAGCTCCCATATCTGTCTTCCAGTTCTTGGGGACTGTCATAGTGACTAAGAGTCACAAAGGGTTGGATCCCTGTTGAGAAAAGAAGATTCATTTCCAATTAATTTTTATAGAAAAGCTCACTAATTGTATATTTTGCTTACTGGTGAGGTTTGTGAGGAAACTACTCTGGGTACCTATCATGAATGAAAATAAATTTATTTTGTTACCTTTGAGTATTAGAACATCAATTAGTCTGTTGTAGAAGTCAATACCAGCATGGTTGGCTTCTCCAAATCTTCCCTCTGTTTAAAGTGATGCATACCATGAATCTATGATACATTCTTAGTTGGAATATTAATTTATTTCAATTTTATAATGCATAGGAGCATACTTGGTAGAATTCTTGCCCATGATATGGATAGCCGGTAGCTGTTTACTCCCAAAGCTTCCATTAGATCTATATCTTCCTGTGTTTTAAACCACAATGAATTAAAATTATAAAAGTTATAATAGGTTTTATGATGAATTGAAATGTTAAACATTTTGTTAATGTTTAAAACTATATAATTGTTATTTTTAAGATATACATCAGATATTCAAAAAATATTCTTTTTGTTATAAGTTCAGTCATAATCTAATTTATATACTAAAAGCATTTATCATAAAAATTTTCTACAGTGTAATACTATTTGAACCTTAATTTTTGGTAAATTGTCGAGTAATACCTTAAATCTTTGTTAAACACAGAGATAAAGTTATTTTTAGCAATTTAAGAATCTTGCCTTAAATTTTTTGGTTTCCTTGTTTTTTTTTTTTGTTTTTTAACAAAAATAGATTTTCAATTTTGGAGAGAAAGTGATATATTTGTGAAAAGTTTTTGAGACTTTTTGGTGGAAAATTTTAATCGATTAATATGACTTTTGAGTATTACAAAAGGCATAGTATCATATAGTCTAAATTACACATTTTTAAAAGATTTATATATCAATATATTTGTAACACTTTTAAATAATTGTTTAGAATTTAGGATTTAGCTTCATTTGACTTTGTTTTAAGCAATATCTAAATCTTGTCGATTCCCTCCGCCCTCTACGTGTGCGATTAAGTATATTATAGAACCTCATTTTTAATTAATTTCAAGTATGATAAAGTTGAGTGTCACCGACAATGAATCAATATAATAATTTAATTATAACTTTTTATTTAAAGATTAAAATTTTTTTTCTTTAATTTTTAATAAAAATTAAAATTAATCATTTTAATCAAGTTTAGAATCGTAAAGATTTAATTTCTCAAGTTTTAAATTGCGTGAATTTAGTTCATCAAGTTTAAAAGTTTTTTTAACCATAAAATTAATCATTTTAATAATTTTAATAATATTTTGTTAAATTTATTTGACATTTATTTCTTAATTAGTATGAAAGCAAAAATATGTTAAAAAATATATAAAACAGTCTAATGCTATAACTGAAAAATATTTGAAACGTTAAATAAAATTTTAACACAATCTAGTCAACAAAATTAAATTCAAACTCTAAATTAAAAAAAAAAACAAATTAAATCAAACTAATTCAAATTTTTACACTAAAATTAAAAAACAAACATCATATCTAACCCTTTATTTAAATATTTTTACATACTTTATTATGTCTTGTAATATTAATTAATTAATAATAATAAATAAACAAAATAGCCCGGTCATGTTAGGTGCTATTGTGTATACTAGTCGAGGGCGTAGATAGGAAAGACTAGGCTTTAGCTAATTAAATGCATATGCATGGCATCTCATCAAAGAGTTCAAAAATATAAAATAAAAATGAAAACTTTATCTTTCATTCAATTAAATTAAACCTATATGCATTTTTTTTATTTGTAAATTTTATAATTAAATTTTGATATTTTTTTATAATTTAAGATGATATTTTTTAAATAATTTTAAAAAAAATTATTTAAAAGTATTATTTATAAAAAAATTGTAAAAAATTAGTTGTTAAAATTTATTTTGTTATGAAAAGTTGAAGGCTCCATTTCCTTTTTTATTTAATGGAATTTAATGTCCCTCCGTACAGTTCATTTAACTAGTCCAGGTCCAACTTTATCATTTTAAACTCCAAATATTTCAATCTGGGTCCATACAATCAACCAAAGTCTAACTTCACAATAAGAGGATTGGTCTAAATTCGTAAATCATTCTTACCTCAACGACTTGATTAATAATATAAAAGGATTGGTGTAAGTTCTTAAATGATTTTATTATTCTATCTTATTTCAAATTATAAAATTCAGAATTTGGTTGATACTTTGTCATAAGAATACTGTTCATGGAGCTGTTAAAATGGATTGTAATCTGCGAGCCAATCTGGTTCATCACGATTCGGGTTGGGTTAAAATTTTTTTACAGTTTTAATACGGGTTGATTTTTGACCTGAGTCATCTAGAACGCGGCTCACCCGGGTAACAACTCTAAGTAAAGTGACAAATGGTTAGAGCAGTCAAAACGGGTAACCCGACCCGATCCAGTTCGACCTATCACGGAGTGATCATTTAGTGAGTCAACTCAACCCGGCTCACTTCTTAGTGAGCCAAAAAAATTTGAATCCGGTCCGGCCCACCACGGATTGGCTTGTTAAATAAGTTAGCTCATGGGTTTACTTAATTAAAAAATCCAAATTTTTTATTTTTTTTTCAATCAAAACTAAATTATAATTCTAATTAAAATCTAAATAAACTTTAATACAATCCAAATACAAACCAAAATAAATAAAATACAAATTATTTATGTGTTGGCTAAAAAAAACAACCTAACATCACTCAAATGTAAAACACAACTTAATCAAAAAATACTTGTATTACCATTTTATTTACGGGTTGGTGAGTCAACCTGACTCACGACGAGTTCAGTTCAATCCAGGTGAGTCGGATCAAAAAATCAACTTTATTAAAATTTATAAAAAAATTTCAACCTAACCCAATCTAAATCCATAATGAATCGGATTAGTTCACGGGTTCCAACTCGTTTTAAGAGAAACTTTATTATATCAAAGTCTTTTTACTCCTTGGCTCGAGACTAGAGTTGGGTAGTGTCATAAGGGCGTAGGTCATCAATATATAATCTATCAATAACACATATCTAGACGAACAAAAACAAGTTAAGTTGGCGGGAGTAAAACTAATAATATTTAAACTAAATTAAATATTTTCGGAAAAAAGAGCAAGATTAAATTTAAAAAAAGTAAATAAATTGTGAGAGCAAGGAGGTGTCATAATACCAGATAGCGATGGTAATGATCATTCGCAATATCCCCATTTTTCCCACCGTATATTACATATCTACCTGCAAATACTCATCGTCGATAAGATTAATTGCAACTTCAGAAAGAACAGTGACAGAATTCAATTAAAATGAAGAAAAACTTGAACACCTGTTCCGTGAGTGAAGTTATCCCAGTTGCTCATCCCTTTGCCGTCGCTGTTGTAAGCTCCTTCATACTGTAAAACAGTATAATGTCATAATAATATTGAGAAGTGGATTGAAACTACCAAAATTAGGTTTCGTTATGCGTGTTGAGATCGAAGGTGGAGACGTGATACCTGGTAAGAGGAAGAAGCAGTGCCGAAGAGGAAACCAGTTGGCAAGGGCGAGAGATCCAGATCCAGTTCATTTGAAAGAACTGCAACTGAAAATGGTGCTAACAGATGCAGCAACAATATCACACCAAACAGAGCTTTTGCTAACATTTTGGAGCACAACCGTTGCTGTTCGTTGCGCTTCTTCGCGGATGTCAACCATCCATGGCTTTGCATCATTGTATATTGTTATGAACCCGCGCAACGCGTGGACAAAAAACTATTTTTTTAATAATTCTTTCTTTGTTAAACTATCACTTCCCTTGTTAAACATGTCCCCCGAAATTAAGTATAAAAAAAAAGTGGAAGAGACATGTTTCTGTATTTAAAAATTGAGATTTCATCACGATTTTCACACAAATAGACTATTTAAATTGAGACTATTATCTTGAACCGATTCAGAATCTTAATGGAATAGATACTGCATCTGATTATCCAATTAGAAGAAATAAGTTATGAACCGATAAAAATGTTTAAAAAGTTATGCGTTTATTATATACATATGGATATACGAGATAAATATAATGATAATATTTACATTGTTAGAAATTTAAGTGTAAGTTTAAGTCTTATATCGATTAGAAATGAGAAAATAAAGTACCATATAAGGATCAAGACTCATAAACCCATTACCTTAAAATCTTGGGTTGAGAGTGATATCTATGCATTATGTGGTTGAATTCAGGTTTCATTGGTGTTTGTTCTCCCCCTAAAACCAAGTTAAGAATTTAAAGAAGGACATCTAACGTCACAAGTAGCAGTAAAAGATACCGTTATTCAATTATAGTATGTTAAGAATATTTTTTGACAACTTTATTGTATACAGTGATAGATATTTTATGTGATTTATAATTCTTCTTGGATATTAAAGCATGTAAAGTAGCAAGCAGAATGATGAAAGTATTATTTTATGACTATTCAACCATGATGCTTTGCTTATTTACTGTATGCAATTTATATCTTTCTGAATTTATCACATGCTAGCCTTGTATGTAGCTAAATTTCAAACTGGAGCAATCACTTGATAGCTCAGAACGCACCTCGTACTGATACCAATCAAATACATTTTTTTGTTTTTTATACAATAGGGTAGAACAAGGAAAAGAGTGTAATACTTGTCTAATAACTACTGCTGTATTGGGTACGATGTAGTTGTATTATTCTCTTCCCCTGTTTTTCTGAGAATGCTTCTTTGTTTTGTGTTGTCTGCCATATACTTTTCAATGAAAAACTTGTACCAACTTGCTGATAGTTTTGGTGTTCTCTTCAGTGTGGCAAAATCGACGTGGTAAAGTCCAAATCTTACTGAAAACCCATAGATCCATTCAAAGTTATCCAGCAAGGACCAAACAAAGTAACCTCTCACATCTGCTCCTTCCCTGCTCACATGACCAAAACAGCAATACTCACGTATTTTACTTGTGTACAAGGTCAAGTGTAAAACATAACAAGAATGCGATGATTTATTTGTTTCTTTTTATATCAAAATATCACTCTACCTTATTGCTGCCATTACATTATCCAAGTGACCAGACATGAACTCTATTCTCTTATGATCATTCAGATATTCTTTCTCAGTAACATTTGGATCAGACAAAGTAGCATATCCTACAAAAGTTTGGGTGGTTAGAAACACTCGGAGACTTTAATATAAGGTGTTAACATGCCTTGCTTACCATTTTCCACAATGAACATGGGAGTGTTGTTATATCTGTCTTTTAGATACATAAGCATTTTCTTCATGCCTTGTGGGTGAACATTGAGCCATTCAAATGGAGTCTACATAACAATAGAGGTTTCAGAAGAATCAGCAAGGTTTCGATGAAGATCATAAAAAAGGGTGAAGTACTTACAAGCTCTCCAATTGGGACACCATTTTTTAGTGCAGTTTGCTCATATAAGCCCTCTGTTCTGGAGACTCCTCTCCCATGTCCACACACAGATGATATGCAATCTCGGACATAATAACTTGCGTAGTGGTTGATGCCGATAAAATCCAGTCCTCTCCTCAGTTTTACTTTGTCATTACTGGAAAATTTAGGTAAGAGGGTTCCTAGAATTATCTCCATCTCTTTTGGGTACTTACCGAATAAGATTGGATCCAAGATCCTGCAATAGAATAGTTGAATACTTATTTTCTATATGTTAACTGTGAACAATATTACTGTTGTTGATTCAAATGTACTGAAAATTATAAATATCTGTTCCAATCTATCATAGTGCCTAACTATAACCTATTATATCAATATCTAACTGCCTTTAACATTGGTATTCTGCAGTAAACAAGGAAGTTTTACCAATTAATGCTGAATGATTGCGCCCTTTCGGTTGCCAACTTATCTGCTGTGGAATTGCTTAATGGCTCAAAGGAATCACAATGTAAGACTATTCCAATTTTTCCGCCTTGCTCATTCTGGATATGCCATCAACAATACTACAATTAACAATACTACAATAGAGAAAGTTTATAATGTTTTGCACGACTGTTTCGTGCTATTTCCATTTTGATTTGTAGTATAACCAGCATTTTTCATAATGTGATGTTGTAGTGAAATTACCTGGTATTTGTTTCGATAAAGATCAACTGCAGATGCATGTGATAGGATCATATTATGGGCAACCACAAAGGGTTCTTTCTCTGAATCTCCCCCGCTACAATTTCCAAATTTGCCAGAGCAGCGACATGGTGGAAATGTACCTTCGCGGTAAGCAATTGGGATTAGATAATTTGGCTCATTGAAAGTCACCCAGTACTTGACTCTGTCACCAAAGGACTTAAAACAGATATCTGCAAAGAATTGAAAATCTTCCCTGCAAATATCAAATTATGTTTAGTATCATTATCCAGTTTTTTCAAGTCAAAATCAAACACAAAAAAAGGGAGAAGTGGCTGCTTTGCTTACTGTGATTGGGGACTTAGCCAAGCTCCGTATCTGTCCTCAAGTTCTTGAGGGATGTCAAAGTGAAACAATGTTACAAACGGTTGGATACCTGCGAGTTGCACAGTTGAGAACAGATAAAGATCAAAGAAATAGAAACTGTGTCTGGAAAACCAATAGCATAGGAAAATTGAAATGAAACCTTTGAGTAGCAACGCATCTATAAGTCTGTTATAGTAGTTGATACCCGCCATGTTAACTTCTCCAAATCTACCTTCTGTTCACAATCATTACAAATTCTGCTTGTGAATTGACCATCGTATACAGGTATTTAGTGTCTTTTAAGGTAATATCAGACAGATTTTGTTAAAACAAGAATCGTACGTGGTAGAATTCTTGCCCATGATATTGAAAACCGGTAGCTGTTCACTTTTATAGCTTCCATTAGATCAATATCCTCCTGTTTTCATTACAAATTGAAATTGGGAACATCTATTACTCAAACAAATTTAATGCCATTTTCTTCCTTTGGTATCTAACAAAACTTTTACCAAACAGTTACTTCTTTTTTTCTTCCAAAATGATACAGACACTAGGGTTATAAGTTTGATGTTTGGGGACTACCAATTTTACATCAATCACAAATATGTCATAGTAGATGCAAACTCCGTATATAGAAATAGGTAAGATTTATGAACATGATCTATAGAACTGAACAGAAACTTACCTGATACCGGTGGTATTGATCAACGGCAACGTCGCCATTACTTCCATCATCTATACTACCTGCAGTACATTGAGTTGCGAAAATTGAAGTTTGAACAATGTGTAAAAATTAAGAAAATCAGAACTGGAATACGAAAACTGGCTTTTGAGGCTGTTGGTCTGGTCACCTGCTATGTGAGAGAAGACATCCCAGTTGCTCAACCCTTTGCCGTCACTAGAGTAAGCCCCTTCATACTATGAAGAATATTAAATTGATAATGTTTAGAATAGTTGAGTTAAGTTCTTAGGGGTATTCCGAAATTTGATTAATGGGGTCATTAATATGGCAATAGTGATTGGTGAAAACTCAAGAACTAAACATGAAGATGATGGCAAACCTGGTAGGAAGAAGAAGCAGTGCCAAAAAGAAACGGTGGAGATGGATCTAATCCCAGTGAAATTGGCAACAGAGAGCACATGAACAGGAACAACCTTATCTCCATAACCAATCTTTCCTCAAATGCACAAAAACCCCATTGCATTGTCTTCCTAATTTGCCAACTTTCTTCTTCAATCTCAATAATGTCAACAATTCAATTTTTCATGTGCTATAAAAAGATCTTCACAACTGCCAAAGTAACAAAACATAGTACTTACCAACCAAATGATAAATTTAGTGAATGATTATCAAAAAACGATTATTTTACAATAATTAGTGAATACTACCAACCACTCCCAACTACTCATGTCTCCTACTTATCATAAATCTTTCAAGATTAGGTGGATGGTGACATTGAAAGAAAATAATATGATTTATTTTACTTGTAATTCTATAGTAAGCAGTGGTTAGTATAATTTTTACTCATTTTAATTAAAAGAAATATTGTTCAAAAGGGTTCAAATAAACTACCTTTGAGCATGAATTATATTTTAGGAGACATTTGAACTATATAACCACATCTTCAAGCAAAATTTCAGTTTTTAACTTGCTGTATAAATGATGAAATGAGGTAATTTTATATCAAGTTTTTTTTTTTTTTTGAATGTGTTTTAACATTTGTTTTGTCAGCATTAAAATAAGTTAAAGTAGTCAGTACGATAAAGAATCGATGTCACCATCGTCTTTGTTACTATTAATATTAATAATAATAATTATTATTATTATTAATCTATAATAATATATAATATAATAATCTATAACCATAATGCATAATAATATATAAAGATGATTCTTATTTTTGTCCATATTTCAAAATATTAATTTTACTCTTTAAAATATAATTTTTTATTAAATTTTTGAAATAAATTATTGAAAATTAACCGTTACTTTTACAAGTTCTTTATAAAATAGTCTATCTCTGCTTCTTCTCTTTTTTTCTATTTATCAACAGTTATTCTCTCATCTTTTCTGATATATTTTACTTTATTTTTAATAAATATTTTTATTTTATATATTAACTTAATAAAATTACATTATCCACCTAATAATATATATCATTCTTTTGTATCCACATTTCATAATTCCAATTCTACCTTTTATAATATAGTTATTTGTTAAAATTTTAAAAATTAATAGTTACTTCTACATGTTTTCTATAAAATGGTCTATCTTTTTCTCCTTCTTTCTTTCAAATTCATAAACCGTTACTTTCTCGTCTTTTTTCCGTTTATTATACTGTTTTTTAGTAAATATAAATTTATTTTGTATATTAATTTAATAATATTATAATATTATCACTTACTAATATAATATCATACATATTTAAAAAATACATACACACAGATGCGATAGCGCATATATTTACACTAATAATATATAAAGAGAATTCACTCGTTTCCATCCACATTTCATTTTTCAATTTTATTCTTAATTATTATTTTATAAATATTTGTCTTTAACTGTTATTCTAAAATCTTCTTTTTATTTTTAACAGTTATTCTATTTAACAACTATTTTAAAATTAATTATATTTCGAAAGTAAATATTATTGATTTTAACTTAAATTTTTGTGGAAATTAAAATATATGAACACATATACATGATATTTATATAATAACAATTTTTTTCTTAAATTTTCATATTAAAAAATTGTATATCCAACATGAAACATTTGGTACCATTATGTTTTTCTGTTGTAATTTTTTGTTTTTTATAAAAAATATTATTTTACTAATATTTAGAACATTAACAAAGATATGTATGAATATAGATACCCGTTATCCTATACAAAAGAAAATTATATGAAAATTTTGTAGTAATTAGATAAGCTTTTACTAATCAAGCTCGCAACTACCACATAAGTCATCCATATATTAACTCAAGAGAAAGAGACTTCATGTCCCTATATATTTTAAACAATATATTAATAAAAATGGTTGCATAAAAAAATATTTTAAAACTAAATTTATTTTTACTATACAAATTATAGGTACTATGCTCTCCATCCCTTTCCAGTGTCATTTAAGAGAAAAATATAGTACATTTTCTTGATTTTAATCGAATTCATTCTCTTCGAATTTTACATCATAATAAATGAATGATGTAAATTAATTAAAAATTAAGATAAAGTTAAGAATAGTAAAAGAATAATTAAGATTGTCTCAAATACTGAACATAACAATTAAATAGGAACAAAATTTGTACCACTGACACTTAAAAAGCACCAGAAGGAATACTATATACAAATTATTTAAAATGACATCCGGTATTATAGGAAATAAACAAAAGAACTCATCAATTATACTTTGAAAACCAGATGAAATGATTATTTGAAATTCGATGACTTGGACCTCAAAGAATGTAGTTTGAAATCCTCTCGTGACAGCTTCTTAAACTACACTTCACTCACTGTTTAGCCTGCTCAAATAATCAACACAAACTTATTAGCTGTAGCGCAAATATGTAATTTAATATTCCTAATTTGAAAAGGTACACACTTTCATCAAGGAATAGTATAGTATAAATAATCAACATAAACAAATGGTCATTGTTATTTCATCCAAATCACTGTCAGGACATAAAATATTGGAAAGTAGCAACAGTCCTGAAATTCACTTTACAAATTACACAATGAAAGCACATTAACACTATGTTCGCATGAGGAAATTATATTGCTGAACTGAATACGAGAGAGCCCATTTTCATAGTTGAGCGTGTTTGTTTGTGATTATTTGAAGGAATATATGAGAGACGATTTGGGGATGGATGGTTTAATCTATCCCCTCAAAAGTGCGAAGATATTGCATATATTTTATACAGATTACGAAACTATCTTTGTTGTCGTTACGGTGTGTGTCTATGTGATTGTTGAGTGCATGAAGAGGAAGAAGAGGAGGTGGTTCGGGCTGTGATGGTCGACGAAGAGGATGAAAGGGTGGCGTGGTTGCCAGCGGTGGTGGCTAGGTGGTGGCTATGGTTGGACTATGCACGTGGTGTGGTGATATGCACGGTACAACACCGGTGCTGTAGTGTTTTGAGAAGAGGATGGCACCGGTTACGTAACCGGTGCCTTGATTTATAAAGGAATGACACCGATTACGACCTCGTGTCGTTGGTTTTTTTTTTGACCTTTTTCCTGACTTTTTTTTAATATTTTTTTAACTTTATTTAACTTTAGTTTAAAATTTAATTATATAATTTTTTAAAAATTTAATTGTATAATTTTTTAAAAATTTAATTGTATAATTTTTTTTACATTCATAAAAATTTAATTTAATTTAATTTTAAAATTTTATATAATTTTAATATTTTTTTTAATTCGTATTAATTAATTATAATTATTTTTATAACATCAAATTACAAAATCATTCTCTTTTTCCATTAAGGGTATTTTGGTAACTTTCTAATTCTATCTATTTTTACAATTTATTTTATTTATCACATCAATCAAATCTTTCACTAACTTTCATACAACTTATCTCCAAATCTACTTATTTTACCCTGTAAATCCACTCAAAAAAACACAAAAATTCATCCATCCATATCTACACAAACTCATCTTCACACTCTCTCCCATATCCATCATCTCAAAGGAACACACTCTAAGTGTGTTTGGTTTGGCAGCAAAACCCAAATTTATTTTGTATCGCTAAGATATTTGGTAAAATTTTGTTATATTTCGTTGAAATATAAATGTAGGTTATTTTCGAAACAAAACTATACAATTAGTATTATTTAAAAAAAATTAATTTTTCTAATTATAATCCAAATAAACTTTAAGAATAAGAGTCTAAATTTTTATTGAATTTTTTATACTGTATATATTATATTAATATTTTTTAAAAATTAATATATTTTAAATTTTCAAAATTAGAGCATAAATACATTTTAATAAAAATAATTTTTTAATAAACAATTTTTTGACAAAGTTAACTAAGTTACTAAACAAAGTAGACATGTCAAAGTTAGCCAATTTGGTTTACACGGGTTGGCTTATCACGAGTCAGGTTGAAAATGAGTGAATCAAATCCGGCTCACTTTATGGTGAGTCAGAAATTTTGCAACCCAGTTTAACCCACCACGGATTGGTGGGTTAAGTGGGTTGGTTCACTAACCCACATAAAAAAATTATTTATGTATTTATTTTTAAGTAATCAAATATTTAAATAAATTTTTAAGCAACCCATGATATGACAATCACAGTAAAATCAAGAATCTATATTTTCAACATGCTCACCACCAATATATGATGAATTGTTTCTAAAAAAGTGTTCATATAGTCCAAGAAAATATAGCTAATATTACACATTTTCTGTCATGCTATTCAACAAAATATAAATAAAAGACTACACATTTTTCTCATACTAATTTAGAAAAAAATTGTTTATAAGACAGTTGTTTGAATAACTTACTAGTTAAAGATTAAAGTATCAACATATATAACTTGAAAATCAAATTAATTAAATATTTGAACTATTCAAATATTATTGAACAACATTCTAACATTTAAAAATATGAAATTGTGAATATATATAATTAGTAGTAATAAATAATTATTAAAAAAATTAAAAGAATTGTAAAAAAATGTTGGTGGGTTAAGTGAGTTGAGTTGGATTCAACACACTTTTGAAAAAATTGAATTTTTCTCAACCCAATCCGACTTGAACCCGTAGTGACCCGGATTGGCTCACGAGTTGAAACTCATTTTGACATTTCTAAAACAGAATAATTTTTTACTTTTTCTGTAGAAATTACAAAAAATAAAATAATAAATTTTAATATTTCTTTCAACAAAAATGGTTATTTATCAAAATATCGTTTCTCATATTTTAAAGACTTTATTAAAAAAATCAGAACACGAAAACTCGTCGTACGAGTTTAAATCTCGAAAGATATAAAAATCTTCATCACTGCTTTTGATTAGTCTCGAAGTGTAAGGAAACAGAAATAAGAGAATAAGAGAAACGAAAATGTACCTGTGAATAGAGGAAGGTACCAAGAATTGCAATGGCAGCACCAAGAGCATTGACGGGGTGAATTGGTGTGTGGAAGATAAGGATTGAAGAGACAATAACCGAAATCCTCTTCATCGTGTTCCCTATGCTAAATGTTAAGGGTGAAATCTGATCCAGGGACATGTAAGATACTTGGTTGTACAAATGGTAAAACACACTCTGAGCAGCCACCCACCTATAAAAATTAAAACCCTAAATCTAAAATTACACTTCCACAATAACTTGAAGAGATAAAAGATAGTAAAATTACCACACAAAATTGGGACCAATCTGAGACAAGGCTTTTTGCCAGCCTGCAGCCCATAACTCTGGGCCCTCCACAGCAATGGCCAAAGGTGTGAGAATGAAGAGAGATAACATGGAAAGACAAGCATAGTAATTCATTCCACTAACACGCATCCCTTTCATTCCCTTCTTCGAGAATATATTCCGAAACACAAAGGCCAAATTCGATATCATAGCGCCCAGAAATCCTGAAACATGATTGCAGATTCAACATCTTCATCTTATCAAAACTTAGTCACCATTATTCAGTAAATAGTTTTACCAATCATGTTGAAATTGAGCTCTGTCACAGCAGCGAGTGCGCAACCTCCTATAATCGGAAGCAGTGAAAGGTAAACCTGCACAGGGAATGCTTCCCCTAGCAAGAACCTTGATACCAGAACACTGAAAGCAGGTTCTCCACTCTTGATGATGTGCGTGAATGAAACTGCAACTTTGGACATACTCACAGTAGCTGCAACATGCCCAATGGTGTGTGCCACAGCAACCTATCAGTAAATAACTCCATAAGTATATCCAAACTTCAAATCTTGCTGTGAAAAAAAGAAAAACAATGAAATGAAAATGAAAATGATTACAGGAAAAAGGGCCTTCCAGAACTCCAGATCAACATTGGGAACTTCGGCAACCCTTGTGGCCCATGAGATTAACATCAAGAGAGAGCCAGCAGCAAGGGAGAGAGTGGAAACAAGCCAGGGGTAAGGAAAGGCGTTCAGAACCTTCTTGTTGTATATGTTGAAGACCACATTCAAAGCCCACCACGTCGCAAAATACAAACCGATTTTGAGTCTCTGGGTTGCTTCGATCCCTGTTTCTTCGTGGTTAAGCTCAATGTTAAGCTCCAATGGCCGCGACCTGTCTGCTTCATAGGCCTGGCACTGTGTGACCCTTGTTCTGAGTTTTGGCGACAAAGCAAAGTTGTGAGCGGATGAAACGTGAAGAGGTTTGAGGGAAGAGAGAGAGGGTTGAACGGTGTGGTTGTGGATAGAAGGGAAAGTGCAGAGTTGAGGCCTTGGCGCGTGACTTAAGGAAGCAGGGTTGGTGAGAGGCCATGCTGAGTACTTCACCAATGACATCATGATGCTTGAGTGGGTGAGTGTGTAAAACAAAAAGAGGTGAATTTGTAGGTGAGAAGAGAAGAAAGAGTGAGAGAATGTGGAAGAGTTTAACGGTTACTGCGAGGGAAGTGGCGAGGGAAAAGAGGTTGTCGAACCTTGGAGAAGTGGAGAAGAAGGAAGACAAAGAGAAGAGAAGGAGGAAGCGGGTACTCCTATCTTAGGATATCGACTACATGTTTGGTCACAACAAACATCCTTTGGAGTTTATCTAGGAAAAACCGAATAACTCAATCTAATCTAAATCTAATCGATCAAGTGTGATTAGCGATGTTTTTTCACTGCACAAGATTTTCATGCTTCATGCGACGCATGGGTTTGATACAGAGTGGATTTAAAAGTGACGGACTTTTTGTTTGCATTGGGGCGGTTTCTTGTTTCTTGTTCTAGCCATCATAAAAATGTGTTTATTAACTCCACAAACCCAAGCGCAGTCGATTTCTTAGTTTCAAAATTAGGTGAAATTGATTTTATTAGAGGTTTATTTGAATGCTTACTTTTTATTACAAAATATCAAAACTATTTTCTAACAATAATTTTAAATATATATATATAAATATATATATATATATATATATATATATATATATATAAATATATATAAAGCTAAATTATAAATAATTATTGAATGATTAATATTTTATTTCTAATAATTTTATTTTAATTATTTAATTTTTACAAATAAATATTTAAATTAAATTTATTATTATTAATGAGTAAAAAAATTTAAAAAGTGGATCTCTTCCATTATGGATTTTGGATAGGGGCAACTCTTGATGAGATAATTCACCAGCTTTTTTTTTTTGGTACACGTGAATGTTCCAAACAAAACCTAAATTCTGTATTTATTTTGGTAATTGTATATATAGTAAATTAGTTTCATCAATATTTTAATACATTTCTACATAAGTTTTACTCGATAACAAGAGTTTAATTCCCATACATTATTATTAGTGTAATTTTTTTATACAATTAACTAATAAAAATCTTTCATATAATTTTTAAAATAGATACTATAATAGTCAATAATGTTATTATTTGAATTATGATATAAAATTTTATATTATGAATGAATCCTAATTAAATTACAATAATACTGATTTAAAAACACATCCTATTGTGGTACTATCATACCCATTTCATTTTAAGTTAGTTCAGCTAAAATTACTAGTAATCATCATTGATTTTAAGCTCTGGATATTCTACCGAATCATCTGACCTAGCTACATGCTTTAGAACTGGGCTTTTGCTTATTCCACCCGCACAATTTCTTCACTACTCCCCTCAAATTTGTGAAATGACCATTTTACTTTTATGTAAAAGGGAATTTTAGATTAGATATTTCGGGAATTTTTTGAAACAAAGCTTTCCAGAATTAAAAAAATAAAATAATAAATCATCAAATATTTACTTTATCATTAAAGAAATGTTTCAAGTGTAGAATTGATTTTGTATTAGAGCTACCCTCGATTGTTTGTTTGTTTGATTTTAACAGAATGACATTACTCATATGTTGTATTTATCATCTTACTCTTTAAAATCAATGGCACTGGAAAGAAATTGTTGCCAAAAACCACCAAAAAATAATCACACATATCCAAACTAAGTAATCTAATCCAATCACAGTTTTTAGACATTAATAAAAAGTTAAACTCGCATTCATGACATGAACGTGTTGTTTGGACAATAAAATTAAATGAAACCATAAAAGTAATTATGATATACTTTTAGAATATAAGTATAAAAAAATAGTAAAAAGTGATGATACATATTTATATATAACATTAACTTGTAAAAAAATATTTATGCTAGCACATAATGATTTGGAGAATCTAACCAGTGTACTAAGCCATTAATTAAGGAATAATAATTGTATTTTGATATTATCATTTTTACATTGAAAGTTGAAATAATTAAATGCAGTAATTAAAATAATATAAATATACATAATAAATTGGAGAATGCTAACCAGTACCCTAAGATACTGGTTAAGGAATAATAAATGTGTTTTGGTATCATCATTTTTATATTGAAAGTTGAAATAATTAAATACAGTAATTAAAATAGTATAAATGCACATAATAAATTTTATAAAGACAAAAATACCCTTTTAAATTTTTAGACAATAACTTACTGTTACAAAAAAAGGACTTTAGAACTGTTAAGGTCTCTGCTAAAAAGAAGAAAAAAAAATTAATCAAGTCTCAAATTGACACTTTAATTGTTCATTTTTTGTTGTAACATTTTTAGATATTTAACACTAAATTTTTTTGTTGGTTTTTCATTTAATTTATAATTTCTTATGTTGTTTTTTGTTTTTAATTTGTAGATGTTTAACACTATTTTTTCTGTTGGTTTTTCTGTTAATTTAAGCTTTCTTATATTTAATTTTTAGCAACATTAAAATATAGTTATTTTATTATTTAATTAGTTTTTAACTTTTATTTCTGAATATTAAATAAAATATTAAATACACATGTACAAGATCTATGGGTATTTTTGTCCTTTAAAAAAATAAAGTTGCATCAATGGTTATTAGGTCAGATTTTATTTAATTTTACACTTATCTATGTACTTTTGTGCGATCCAATGTATATTAATTATCCTTAACCAGTGCCCTAAGGGCACTGGTTAGCAAGACCCTAATAAATTTTAGGTTTAATTATGCCTTTGATCCCCATTTTTGAGTCAAAATCTCAAAATGGTACCCAAATTTTTAAAAGTCCCCTGTTTTGTTAAAACGTCTCACGTTTACCCTTTCCGTTAAGTCAAGGTTGACGCCGTTAGAGAGAGTGCCACGTGTCAGTTCATTGATTTTTTGAATTTTTTTATTATTATTTTTTGAATTTTGAATTTTGAATTTTTTTATTTAATTTTGTTAAAAAAATAAATAAATTGCCACGTGTCAAGCTGTCATCGTGCCACGTGGCAGTGGTAGTGACACGTGTCAGTATTATGCCAGGTGTCATTTTCTTAATCTCAATTTGATCCCTTTATTTTAATTTGTCTCAATTTAGTCCCAATTTTTGTAAAAATTAGCAATTTTGTCCCTCCAAATTGAAATCAAATTTAATTTTAACATAGCTAAGTTTATTTAAAATTATGTTTCACATTCAACTTTACTTAAAATTGTTTTCAAATTTTAAATTTATATGTGTTTTATTGTTACATGAACTAGTTAATTTATGAATTTTTTTCTATTAACATTATTTTCTATTAACAACAATTAAACCATTTTAAATAAAGTTCAATGTAAAATATTAATTAAATGAACTTAATTTGGTTAAAAATATTTACTTGAAATATCAATTTTTATGGAAATATTTGTGTACATTTATATAGAAATTAAATTTGATTTCAATTTGGAGAGGGACAAAATTGCTAATTTTTACAAAAATAGAGACTAAATTGAGACAAATTAAAATAAAGGGACTAAATTGAGACTAAGAAAATGACATCTGGCATAATACTGACACGTGTCATTGTCACTGCCACGTCACTTTGTCATTGCCACGTGGCACGATGACAGTTTGACACGTGACAATTTTTTGATTTTTTTTAAAAAAATTAAAAATAATTAAAATTCAAAAAAATAATAATTAAAAAATTCAAAAAATCGAGGAACTGACACGTGGCACTCCCTCTAACTGTGTCAACCTTGACTTAATGGAAAGGACAAACGTGAGACGTTTTAACAAAAAAGATGACCATTTTGAGACTTTTAAAAATTTGGGTACCATTTTGAGATTTTGACTCCAAAATGGGACCAAAGACATAATCAAACCTAAATTTTATAAAGACAAAAATACCTTTTTAAATTTGGAAAATGCTAACCAGTGCCCGGGGCACTGGTTAAGGAATAATAAATGTGCTTTGATATCATCATTTTTATATTGAAAGTTGAAATAATTAAATACAGTAATTAAAATAGTATAAATGCACATAATCAATTTTATAAAGACAAAAATACCTTTTTAAATGTATAGACAATAACTTACTGTTACAAAACAAGATTTTGAAATTTTTAAGGTCTCTACTAAAAAGAAAAAAAAATTAATTAAGTCTTAAATTGACACTTTAATTATTCCTTTTTTGTAACATTTTTAGATGTTTAACACTATTTTTTTGTTGGTTTTTCTTTTAATTTATACTTTCTTATGTTATTTTTTTTTTAAGTTTTAGATGTTTAACACTATTTTTTTGTTGGTTTTTTGTTAATTTAAATTTTCTTATATCTAATTTTTAGCAACATTAACATATAGTTATTTTATTATTTAATTAGTTTTTAAATTTTATTTGTGAACATTAAATAAAATATTAAATACACATGTACAATATTTATGGGCACTTTTGTCTTTTAAAGAAAATAAAGTTGTATTAATGGTTATTAGGTCAGGTTTTATTTAATATTACACTTATCTATGTACTTTTGTAGGATCCAATGTATATTAATTATCCTTAACCAGTGTCCTTAGGGCACTGGTTAGCAAGACCCTTTAATATTTTATTTATTTATGTACTTTTGTAGGATTCAATGTATATTAGTTATCTTTAACGAGTGTCCTTAGGAAATTTGTTAGCAAGACCGTAATCATCTTGGTGAAACAAGACTCGAGCCATTCTTTGAAGAAAAAAGTTACTTTGACACTACTATTCCCAAATAACTACCATTTGACACCAACTTTTTCTAATAAAATATTATTATTTAAATAAAATATTAATTTATATGAGTGTCAAGTCAAATGAGAGTATTGGTGTCAAACTACCACCGTCCTTCTTTGAAATGAAAGTGTGCATTTTTTTAAACCATCAAAGGGAAACAAGTGAAATGATTGGGTTATAATAATTTCTATAGTGAGAAACATATTCCATAATTTTACATGAACAACGAACATACCACAAGAGGTGACATAAACCAGTTTCTCCCACTGAAAACCAAATTTGAAGTTGAACTGAAGCATTTCAAACTAAGGTCACCAAGACGAAGTTACAATTTTGATGATTTTTTTAAGAAATTCGTAAAAAGACATAATACTAATGAGATATAAGATATAAACTTAGACTAATATTTCCATATATAATAACTTGTATATGGAAGATAAAGTGGTGATAATTCCATAATCTAAACCCATGGAATATTCGTCAATTGGTGATGCCAAACAAAATGTAAGGACTAAAGTGTGACTGAACATGTGCACTTATTTTGTAAAACCAGTAACAAACACAAACTAAACTGGTGGATGCTGTTGAATTTGGATAACGTGGCCCAATCTTCCAAAATAACCGGATATGCATGTAAGCAAATCTGCACACACACTACACATTACACACATCGCTGGTTGCTCTCTGCTTCTTCTGTACGACATAACAAAATACACACACAAGACAACCTTGAATTACCAAGTACGTAAATTCCCATTTTCTCCCCGGAAAAAATGGCAGCCTCCGCCGGCGGCCAGATAACGGTGTCCTCAACGGTGCAGTTGCATGGAATGGGGTGTGGTCGGAACTGGAAGGTTGTCAAGTTTTGCAATGGTGAACTCATGGGACGTAAGCTTCACTTAAAAACTGCTTACTCTAAGAATCTCAATCCTCAACACCATATATGCATGTCTCTCGCAACCGACCTATTATCCACTGAATCCAAGGTTTACCTTACTCCTTTTATATCCTTCTCTTCTACCACGAATTCTATAATTCATTCACATACTTTTGATTTTCACTAATCTTTACGTTTCACATCATTTTCTGCAAACAAACTGTTGGAAAAAATCACGCACTAAAAATAATAACCTCTTCGAAGTACACCCACAGAAAAAATAAATAAAAGTACACAAGAAATTTAAGCACCTCAGGCCTACATCCACAAACACTCAACAAAAATTTTTTATGGATCAAAATTGCAAACCTTTTATAGTGTAATTTTTCTGGCAAAAATTGCAAACCTTCCAATGACAGATAACTATCCAAGCCTTACCAAAGTCCCCCATACACCCAAGAATTGCTACTCTCTTCTTTATATTATTCAATGTGGAACTTTGGTGAATACTCACTTGAGAACCAACACAAACGAGGTCAAACATGTCAACAAAAATTTAGATTCTTGTTAAGGTAGAAGGGATACAAGAGTGTTAGGGAAATAGCTTGAATGCCAATAAACTTTCTTGCCTAGGATTTGTTGTTTCGAACGTGGTTCATATACACCATAACCACGAGCTTACTTTGTCAGAAACAAACATTCATAAAGTTGAAGCCAGTTGTTCAATATATATATTGGCCCATGCATGCTGCAATTGGATACTTAGGTCCACCACATCACCAATATAACGTAACGGGACTCATTTTTTTTTGTTCCTTTATTTATTTATTTATGTGGATATAAAACCAATTTGACATTCATTTTAAATTTAATCTATTTAGATCCGATCGACTAGAATTTGTTGCTTAACTCACTTGAAAAATAAGAATCATACATTAAGTTTTGAAGTTAGTGTATATAGCATTATTGAGTTTTGAAGAAGATGAATGGGGTAGTGCAGTTGAGAGACTTAGAAATGGAAAGAAGAAACGCAAGAACAGTGTTGGCAGTAATACTTGGTGGAGGAGCTGGAACCCGTCTCTTCCCTCTCACTAAGCGACGAGCCAAGCCTGCTGTAAGTTTATTTCCCTTTAATTTACCATTTTTATACTTATTCTATCAACTATGAACATAATGGTGCATAACTAAAAATTGAACTCTTGAGTGTTACATATAAATTTATAGCTGAGGAGTTTGGTATGGTATAGGTTCCTATTGGAGGTGCTTACAGGCTGATTGATGTGCCAATGAGTAACTGCATCAACAGTGGTATCAACAAGGTCTACATTCTAACTCAGTTTAACTCAGCCTCACTCAACAGGCACATTGCACGTGCTTACAACTCTGGTAATGGAGTCACCTTTGGAGATGGCTACGTAGAGGTATCTGCCATCATGTTTCATCTTTTACTTCTTCTTAGTCATCTTCAAAAATAGAGTTCCTGAAAGGTTCTTAAACAGTGCATGCTCTCTTTCAGGTTCTTGCAGCAACCCAAACCCCAGGGGAGGCAGGTAAAAAGTGGTTTCAAGGTACTGCTGATGCTGTGCGTCAGTTCCACTGGCTCTTTGAGGTATTAAGTTACACTCATTCATGTAACTACAACATTTAGACTCAGATCGTGTTTGCTTCAGCGTTGAAAAATTTATTCATAACACCGAAGCATTAGATGCTTCTCATATGACATGAATTTTTTATCTTTTAATTGATTTTGGAAACTAAACAGATGCTGATTCTGTATTAGAAAATCAATTCTAACCAATTCTACATTATTTTGACACATAATCATATATATGTAGAATTAATCTCCTTTTCTATGATGAAATTCGTTGTGTAAGTTTACTTGTTTGGCTGTTGTAGGATCCAAGAAGCAAGGGCATTGAGGATGTGTTGATTCTTTCTGGGGATCACCTCTATCGAATGGATTATATGGACTTTGTTAAAGTAAGGCGCTGTGCCATAAAACCAAATAATTTTCCCCCCTTTCAATTCAGTTGATGCAATCAAATTATTGACTCTCAGATGTTTGGACTCATTTTCATATGCAGAATCATCGGGAGAGTGGTGCAGATATCACTCTTTCATGTCTGCCAATGGACGACAGGTAGGTTGCTTGCATCACACATTCTACCTTTCCAATTATTTCAACATAGAACTTAGTGCAAATGTGTTGATTAATAGGCTGTCGTAAGGGTTTGGTGGACAATGAATTCTTATTCAAAGTTAGTAGTATTCATGTGATTCTTTATATCGGCAACTGGTAAAACAGAAAGATTGATGAAAGAATCAAAAGAAGTCATACAATTGATAAAAGAATAGTTAACAAAAATTTTATTTGTTTGAGTGAACAGAGTTGTCAACCATGACTATTTAAGGTTGATGTAATCACTTAGATCTTGTAAGTACAGAGCGTTGAGAAATTATTTGAAAGTGTGTTTTAATCCAAACTCATGGTATCATCTCGAAAAGATGAATCCATCAACAAATATTAGTGTCTTCAAGAGGTGACACATTTGGAAGAAGTACTAAAAGAGGAGGAAACCCCTCTAGAAGAGGAAATAATGGGATCAAACAAATCATAAAGAAAAAGACTATTGGAATAAAGGCAAATCACAGTGTTATAAATGCAAAAGATTTAGGTATGTTCAAGAGGATTTCCATTTTGGAAATCAATATCACAATTCATTTGGTGAAGCGGGAAATGGTGAAGGAACCTTGTTCTTTATTTGCAAAAGACAACTCAAGAGCATAAAAACTATGGTATTTGAATAACGATTGCGATAACCATATAGCCGAAGATAGAGAAACTTTTATTAATCTGAATTCTTCATTTACCTAAAACATTAAATTAATTGATGAAGAGTATGTTGAAGTAGAAGGCAAAGTTAGAATTGGAGTTGCAACAAAGCAGTGAGGTAAGGTAATTCATTATACTTTTTATGTGCCAAACTTAAATGAAAATCTGTTGAACATTGAACAACTTTTGCAGCATGGTTATTCTCATTTGATTTGAGAATTGAGAGTTCAAAACTTTGTATCCAAAAGGAATAATTTTTGTTGTGATGAAAAGGACAAATAAGAGATGTTTCATACTTTCTCTTAGTTATGAGAGAAAACTCAACTTAATGTTAGAGAAGAAAATGACTATCATCTATGACACAACACAATATACTTGAAATGTTAAATTACAATGACCTTATGTTTATGGGATATATCGTGTTGTCGAGTTTCTTTTAGTTGTATGATCAAGATGTTCAATCTTCTGTGAGAACATGTGCGTTGAAATCTTACATTCATTAGATATATGGCTAATTAATAATAATATATAAAAGAGTGGAAATCTTACATTACCAAATTAGTTTTGAAAGATTAAGTTTCACTTTCTTAAGATTGCCAAATACTTTCTTAAGAGAATACGGGATTTAAACTATCCACGATCGAGAAGAAAACTTGAGTATGTGAAGAACATGTGCTTGTTTAAAATCAGCATCAAAATTCCCAAAGACAGGAGTAGAAGCCAAGGAAGTATTAGAATTGGTGCACAAAATGTATATGGTCCAATGAGTAGCCTTTCTAATGCTCAAAAATAGGTATATTATCATATTTATTAATGACTTGAGTTGACTCACATGACATGATGAGAAACAAAGTTGTTTGGAAGAAGACACCATTTGAATCATATAGTTAAAGAAAGCCTTCCGCTAACCATCTTAAAAAAAATATAGTAAAGTTCTCAACCAAAAGAGAACAAGGCCTAAAGAACCAATTGTGAGATTTGTTACACTTTTGTATCAAAGGACTATATTTACCACTTAAAGTAAAAGGTAATGATTAGTTGCAATATTTGATTAGACGAATTTTTGGAATTGACAAAACAGAGAGGAGGGGAAAACAGTTTCAACAACTACTTTTACAGCAAAATTCGAACACCTAAGAAATGAAGAATTAACTTCGAATACACGAAGGTGTAATTATTTTGGAACCATAAATTTTTTAAGAGGCAATTAAAGAAAAAGGTGGGGGTAAGGTAATGCAAAAAGAAAGTGAGGTGATTGAAAAGAACAACACATAGAAGTTGTCAGAGAAGCCAAGTAACAAAGAAACTGTTGGTGTGAAAATGAGTAAATAAAGGAAAATATAACCAATCAATTTCATTTTATTTTTCTTTAGCATTGTTACGACTAAAACCCACAAAGAAAAATCAATCCAAAACAATAGCTGAGTCAACAATTTCAATCAATAATTAAGCTTAATGATATTTATTGTATATTAATGCTCTAAACTCTTCTGTGCAACGATGACAGCCGTGCCTCAGATTTTGGTCTGATGAAGATAGACAACAAAGGAAGGATCCTTTCATTTAGTGAAAAGCCTAAAGGAGAAGAGTTGAAATCAATGGTACACTTTATGTTTATTATAGTAATCACTCCCGAAAAGTTCCAACAGTTAGAACCACTGCTAATACGTTCTGCCTTATAATTTAGAAAGTGGATACAACCGTTTTGGGCCTTTCGAAGGATGAGGCTCAAAAGAAGCCATACATTGCTTCCATGGGAGTGTACGTCTTCAAGAAAGAAATCCTTCTTAATCTACTAAGGTACTGACCAATATCTAGCTAAACGTTTGGCTTTTTCCTGTGGTTCACTTCTTCTATTAATATATTCAATAAAAATACAGAAATATGCACTGAGAATAAATTGATCTTGTTGCAAAGCTTGATTGTTAAGTGCTACAAATTACTTTAATTTAGATGGCGCTTTCCCACTGCAAACGACTTCGGATCAGAGGTTATTCCTGCTTCAGCTAGAGAATATTATATGAAGGTATGAATGAAAAAATCATTGCATAGGAATCTTTTCTGCTTATTATTTACCTATGCTGTGACAATCTCTGTGTGCAGGCTTATCTCTTCAATGATTATTGGGAAGACATAGGGACCATCAGATCATTCTTTGAGGCAAATCTTGCCCTCACTGAGCATGTGAGTGTCAAATCACCTTGTTGAGCTTCAATGACTTGAATTTGTTGAATTCATTAGTTATTTGTGGGAGGTATGCTATATGTGAACATAAGAAATGAATTGAACTGTTAAATTGAAATAATTAACAGCAAAAAAAAAATTCATTTAATCCTTTCAAATTTCATGTCATAGAACTATTTTCCTTGTTCAATGATTGAGATCCAAAATCTTTCTTGCCTAGAAAAGCTTACTTCTGTAATTTTTCAGCCCCCCAGGTTTAGCTTCTACGATGCAGCAAAACCAATGTACACATCCAGGAGAAACTTACCACCATCAAAGATTGACAATAGCAAGGTCAGTTCTTCAAAATTGCTCGTGATGAATTTTGTTGGTAATTCAAACAAGACGTGCCAAAGCCTTACTGCATGGAGAAGAGTGAACTTAATTTGTTAGGCATACAGCAAAAACAATTATTTAACATACTGTTGCATGCCTATATTATCACATGCAGAATGCTGTACCTACAAGTATGGAGGAATTCATGTGTTTAGATGTTCAACAATTATTTTACTTACCTGTTGTATCCCCATCCCCACACCAGAAAACCACCTCTTTTCTGCTTTTAAATATCAACCATAACATTGTTATTTGTCCTTTCATGCAGATTGTTGATTCAATCATATCACACGGAAGCTTCTTGAATAATTCCTTGATAGAGCATAGTGTTGTTGGAATCAGATCCAGAATAAACTCAAATGTTCATCTAAAGGTTTGGTGCACCAATTCTACCATCTAACCATGTCTGTTTAAAAAATTATAGAAGATGACGATGCATATTGTTATAAACATTGCCATATATACATACTTTGTTGCTATTGTGCATCAAGTCTCAAATTTATAGGTTAACATTCAAATTTTTTGTTCCGCAGAAATATAATTGTATTTATGGTAGAACATAAATTTGGTATTTTTCTTAGGTGCGCGCTCATCTAGTTCTATAACTTCTGGTGCGTTACACTTCTTTGCAGGATACGGTGATGCTTGGTGCTGATTTCTATGAAACCGATGCAGAAGTGGCAGAGCTCTTAGCTGAAGGAAGGGTTCCAATAGGAATAGGAGAAAATACAAAAATCAAGTATGCATTATAATGCTCACTATTTTAACCATTACTTCCTCACGCTTTACTCACTTCTCACATTTCTGCAGGGACTGTATCATTGACAAAAATGCTAGAATAGGAAAGAATGTTGTTATAGCAAACTCAGAGGTATGCTCTTGAGACTACTCTAAATATATATAGCATTACAAGAAGACTACGTGACACACATACCAATTGATAACCAACTTTATTTGGGGCTATGATGCTCCTAAAACTTTTTGTCAATTCACTAAATCACTGTATAAGAACTAATTAACCTCGCTTGAATTTTCTCTTACAACCCTCAAATAAGTGAGACAAACATTTTCTTTTTACTGGAACACCATGAAAATTCACAATAGTTTAAACTATAAATAAAATCATTTAGATATGCTGAAAAGTGTACTAAATCTGTCTTTAATTACTTACAGGGCATTAAAGAGGCTGATAGATCTTCAGAAGGGTTTTACATCCGTTCTGGGGTTACCGTTGTATTGAAAAACTCAGTAATTGAAGATGGACTCGTCATATAATAAATTCGCCCGCGATTTGTTTGCCCCGGTTTACCAAGAATTTGAGGATGGGAATGTTCTAATTTTTATGAATAATAATTTTGAAAAAAGAAAAAGCATTTAAAAACTAAATATCAATGTGCTGTCGAAATGATATATCTGGACAACTTTTCTGAGAATGTACTTATATATAATACTTATCAACCTCAGTTATACATTTTCACAGCAGTAAAATATGTACAGCTTTACATACCCAATTGCACTGAACTTTTCTAGATCGGGCTCCTTTAATGAGAAAAATCATTCACTTTTTCGGAATAAGAGTCGAAGTATGAAAAATAATGAAATGAGTTTAATGATGATGAGAAATGAGTATAGAATTTAAAGGATCACCTTTTCAGTGGTAGTTTGCATTGTAGCCATGTTGCACGCATCTCTTCGTGGTAGTCATTATTCCTTAACTGAACAGGAGGTTTTTGATATTGTACGTGAGTTCACCTGCCAAGAGTGTCAAAATCCCTTTTTGTCTCGTGAAAATAATAGTATTTTTTGAAAGGTTACCGAGAATCCTCCTTTAATTGCTGAACACACTGTGAAAGTTTCATTTAATTACCGAGAATTTCAATTAACTATATACATACTTAACCATTTTTCTTATCTCCAGTAGCTTGTTATTTTAATATTCTATAGTTCCCCACATGATGAAGATCATCCAGAATATAAAACGTTTCTAAAAGCGAGATAACTATGAAAATACAGTCAATTTGAGGCACACCGTATTTATATTAATAAGCTCAAGGTTTATGGAACAATAAGCTCTTCACAGTCAAACATCAACTCGTTTTCATATCTCTGCAGAACAAATCGCTCATCTGGAACAATAATGCTGGTAACACTACAATTGATGTCAGAAAAGGGCTTTCTACATGTTCGGCCTGCTCGATGAAGATAATCAACAGCAGTCCTTGGCAGATCAAAGTTGTAAATGTGAGACATTTCTGGAAGGTCAACCCCCCTAGCAGCTATATCTGTTGCTACAAGAAGATAGCCACCTCCTTTTCTAACCTCCTGAATCAAAGAAACAACACACTGTTGTTACCAACCATTTTCCCCTTCTCAATTTTAACTTGTCATATATTCACAAAATACACATTTTAATGCTACTGCCTCCGACAGACTTAGGAACTCTGACGAGAAGGTTTAAATAGAATTGAATTAAGAATTCGAAATCAAGTAAGTCTTAGGCAAACGACTGGGGTGACGCTTGAACTAAATTTTCCCCACTTGTAGTCAATGTTATCATCCTCAGCCAATACTCATCAAAGAGTTCCCTTAAATTTTGGTTCACTAATTTATTTGCCAAGGGCAAGGGAGTAATGTCAAGGATTCAAGGCTGAAGAGTGCTACCAACACACCTTTTAACACTTTTCAACACACTATTTCCTATCAATTGTAATTATGTGCGTCCCACTAGTTTGGGAGTAGGATCCGCCAAATGGAGAATGAGAGTCACATAGCAAGACTCACATGAATTTCTTCCAATAGGAAAGGAAAATGTGTTGCTACTATTCTTGCTAAGGTTTTATTAAAAATTAACTAGAATCCAAACTTATTTCGAACCAAGCTACAGTTTATTAGACTGAAGGATGACTGTTAAAATGAATTTAGATGCAGAATACAGTGGTAAAAAATGCACAGGGAACAGATGACTAGGGGTCTACCAAAAAATCTCCAATCAATATCAATCCACTGGATGGCACTTACCAACAGTGAAGCTGCTCGTGAATTGAAATTCATTTTGTCTTCAAGGAGGAGGACATCCAAATCACCTTGGTATGATGTCTTCAAAAAATCAATCAGAAGGGATGTTGATGGAGCCTTTCCAGCCTTTTTGGACTTCTCAGACTGCATAACAGAATATGTAATATTTAGTCGACAGATTTCACATAATACATGACCAAGTCTAACAGATATTAAATGTAGATATATGGGTTAATCATTTGAAGGGCACTAACTGTTAAGTAATGATCAATAGATGCAACCAAGTCCTATAAATATGAACTTTAAGCAGATTTACAGGGAAATTATCATAACAGAAGAAAGGACCTCATGAGAAAACCATAGTTATGCTAAATCTATAGTCTGTCACCCCAGGTGCTTGTATTTTGTCAAAATTAAGCAAGATTTGAATCAATGATCATCAACAATGCACTTACTCACAAAAGTGAACCTTGCAATTTAGAGGATCTTGATTCGAGAAACTGTTCAACAGCTCAAGCACTAATGACAATCACAAGTTCACAACTACTAGAATATAAATTGTCAAATGTACCAGCAGATAATAGTAATACAACATGGGAAAGTATTTTATCAAGGAATGATAATTATACAATTTATACAGTTTCTCATGCCTGGGACTACCCAAAAATTGTAAAGGAAAGTAAGGCATATATTAACGTAAAATGTTAAAATTTAAACTAAACTTCCTCTACTCCCAGATCGTTACCTATTGATTGCATAATCTCATTGATGCAAAATTGTTATTGCATAATCTAATTGAAGGAGGAAAAGAAAGTTCTTAGCATACCTGCTCAGCAACAAATATAATACCAGACTCAGGTGCATCAGATTGTAACAAGGATAACAGGGTTTGTAATTTTCTTTTGGTTTCACATCTCTGATAATTGAAGTAGCAAAAGAATTTAGTTAGTAGCAAAGATAAGTACTTAATAAACAAGTGACTAAAAGTTGAAATTTAAACAATTTTAAATACATCTTTCTAAGATCTATGGGGACAGGCAGATATGTTAACCAAGCATTGAAAGAGAAAGACGCACACATTTTTACATGGAGAATTAGAGATACACAAGGCTTATTTATTCAATAAACAATATTTCTTACTATAAATCTATGATATAGGCGAGATGGCATGGGCTCCACTGCACTGACATGAATATGGACCACATCTCTCTGCAAAACAAATAAAGAAGTCAGACAAAGTTTACGGTACCTGAAAGACAGACATACAATCGGACCAACATACCTTTGTCCATTTTTGCTGCACAGAGTCATGAATAAATCGGTTATGCTGTGGTATAGATGCACTGGCAAAGATTGTCTGACGGTTATTGCAAGATGAATATGAAGTCAAAATCTTTCGAAGAGAACTCACTTGCTTTGAAGAATTGAAAATACAGTCAACCTAAGCAGAAAACAATACAAAATAATAAGAAATAAATATTTATAAAGTTGATGAGGGGCAGAGAGAAGAACTGGTGTTGGCAATATATAATCTCAAGTCTTGTATTTTCATATTTCACAATTGGTAATTTCTAAAAGGTGTAATACTGTTTTCCACTTTCCACTCATGGTAATGTGAAATAATAAAATCTAATATGCTAAAAAACACTTTCGAACTACCTTTAACTTATTTCACTTAGCTGAGCCCTGATATACATATCTTTTTAAACCAATTATAGTTGGATGGTGGTGCGCAGTCATATTTATTACTTCTAAACCATGCAGAGACAACAAAAACAAGACATATCTGGAAATTTGCTTTTACATTTTACTAAAAAATGAAAGACTAGGTGACTTAAATTTGAAATTCAAAACTCTTGCCTCGTCAACAATCAGCACACGCACAGTTTCAAGCGAAAAAGTATGTCTTTCAAGCATTTGGCATAAACTCCCAACTGTTGCAACCACTATTGTTGGTGGCTCTGCCTGAAACCTGAGAAAGTTAAACGAGCAAAAAGGGTCTTTTCTATAAAACTTAATGATGCAAGCGACCAGTTAAGAGAATATAAAAATCAAAGTAAACGAAAGCAATGTTCAAAAGGAGCAGTCAGTCGTATATCATTCTCATGTCATATGTAAAAGTTTGGGATACATTTGAGTAAACAACTTAATTAAGCACTTTTTCAATAAGCTTTTGTCAAAGTGTTCATCCATAAACCAAAAGAGCTTATCTTGATAAGCTTTTCCATGAAGCTTATTGAAAAAAGTTAAACAGAGCTAAAGATAAGTCATAAGCCACTTCCATGAGAACAAATAAGCACTTCCAATGGAAAGAATTGATAATATTTAAAACATAAAATTATCTATACTACACTGTACAAGATGTAAGGACTAAATGGGCTTTTAGAATATTCAAACCATTTTCCTATAAAGGTCTAAGGTATAAAAAAAGACACACAAAACTAAAGGATTTGGTCATTGATGCCTAATCTGCAATGGTCAACACTAGGGGTGGGCATGGATTGGATTTTTAATGATCCAATCCACATCTATTTTAGATCCAAATAATTGGATTAGATTTTTGACCCAAATCCATAATTTTAGCAAAAGTAGTTTGGATTTTTTTAAAATCCAGATCCAAATATTTGGATCAAGTTCAAAATTCAGAATCCATTTTTTATAAAAGAAATTTAAATTGAATTTTTTAAAACTTGTGTCATTAAGGCCCGGATGACCCGGATGGACCCGAGGACCCGGACGACCCAGATGGGCTCGACGACCCGAACGGGCTCGACGACCTGGACGGGCTAGACAACCCGGACGGGCCCGACAACACGAACAGGCTCAACGACACGAACGGGCCGAACAACCCGAATGGGTCCGACAACCCGGATGGGCTAGACAAGCCAGACGACCCGGATAGACCCGTCCAAACAGTCCGGGTCATCGGGCCCGTCCGGGTCGCCAGGCCCATCTAGGTTGTCTGCCCCATTCGGGTCTTTGGGCCCGTTCGGTTCGTCGGGTCCGTTCGGGTCTCTGGGCCTGCCTAACCCGTTCGGGTCTTTGGGCTGCCTGACCTGTTTTCGTCAGTGGTCCCGCCTGGTTCGTGCGGGTCTTCGGGTCCGCGTGACCCTTTCAGGTCTTTGGGTCTGGCTGACCCGTTCGGTTCTTCAAGCCCGCTTGACCCGTTCAGGTCATCGGGCCTGCTTGGCCCGTTCGGATCTTCGAACCTGCCTAGCCCGTTCGGATCTTCGAACCTGCCTAGCCCGTTCGGATCTTCGAACCTGCCTGGCTCGTTCGGGTCTTCGGGCCCACCTGGCTCATCTGGTCATTGGGTCTGCCTGCCCCGTTCAGGTCATCGGGCTCACTCGAATTTTCCGGATCGTTGGGCCCATTCGGGTCATTAGGCCCACCTAGCCCGTTCATATCTTTAGGCTCGCCCAACCTCTTATGGTCGTCAGGCCTGCCCGATCCGTATAGGTCGTTGAGCAAGGCCCGTCCAAGTCTGAATTTAGCATAGTCCATCTCAACCTTTAATCTAACCCAACTAAAAATTTAAATTGAAAATTTGGATTGGATTTTTTGGATTATCCACATTTAAAAATCTTGATTTATAAAATGGATATCCAATCCATAAGATATATAAAATGTAAATTAGATTGAAATCCAGATCCATTAAATGGATTTTAAATGGATTGGATTTTTAATAAAATGGATTATAAATGGATTGGATTGGAGCAAAAATGGATTGGATCAAGAAAATTAGATTTTTTGTCCACCCCTAGTCAACACCCCATCCGCTAGCCATTTGCATTATAAACATTAAGAACAAATAAGCACGTCCAATAGAAAGAATTTATAATATTTAAAATATAAAATTATCTATACTACACTGTACAATAATTAAGGACTAAATGGACTTTTAGAAGATTCAAACCATTTTCCTATAAAGGTCTAAAGCATAAAAAAACACACAAAACTCAAAGTAAGGTTTTACAGTTTATTTATTGGGCCAAACAGCAAAACAACAGAAGACTCAAAATATACCAAAGAACATAGGTTAAGTTATCGTCACTTTGACCGATCAATCACATCTACAAGCTTCGATAACAACTACTCCCGTTAAAGAACTCTCTTAAAAATCTCAATTGCTTAACGAATCCAAATAACTTTAAGCTGTTTAATGTTTTTATTCCAAAAATGATCAGTACCCTAAAATTAATTCACACTACATATCTATAATACAAAGCATTTTGCATCCATGAATATCTGTGGCTTCCAAAAAATGGAACAAAGTAAAGTAAGAAATTAGAGAATGAATTAATTGCATCAACAGTAGGAACATAATTAGATATTGTACAGAAGAGTCAATAAAATTTACTCAGAAGGTAGAAAAGTGTGAGAAGCAAGAAGAAAACCCATTATCTCTCAAATAATCTCCAAAAAGATTAAAAAAGAGGAAATCCTGTTGTGTTAAGAAGATTTCAAAAATTGCAGCAGCATTCATTTGGTAATCACTGAGAGTATTAGGTTAAAAATACTATAATATAACTCATTAAAGAAAAAGACAAAAGGGTTCTACCTTTAACCAAGTCTTGTGTCTTTTTAGTGTTCCTCCATCTAGCAGAGCCATGATGGAACATGACTTTTGCTCCCCAACAACTCCAGTTGGCTTTGCAGCCAATGCCCTGGCGACCTTAGTGACCTTATAATTGAAATTTGTTTATTCTTTAGCACTAGTAGTGGCCCTTACCAAGGGAATTACCCCTTACATGTTGTAGTAAAAATAAGCAACATACTACTATGACGTCACAGCTCAAAAATATTCTTACTTGCATTCCGAGTTCCCGGGTGGGCACAACAACTAGGGCTTGCACAGAGGATTTTGCAGCATTGATGAGGGAGTGAATCAAAAGCAGGTATGTGAGTGTCTTCCCAGAACCTGTCTAGAGAAGAAATGAAAATAAGCCTACACATGAACATCGATCAGAATGCAATAAAAGGTGTAAAATATAAATAACCTGAGCATGAAGAATGCAGTCACGCCCGGAAAAAAGGTAAGGCAAAGCTTCCCTCTGGATATCTGTGGGCATTACATATCCAATCTCTTCCATCCTGAATAACATTCTTCAAATTCTTAGCACAGAGCAGAGCAGGAAAAAGAGAAAGGAAAAAAAAAGGAGAAAGGTCTTGAAATTGCCTTTGCAATATATGTTGAGGAACGTGAGCTTGGCATAATTCTCTGAGAGTGGAAGTGGTGAGCGGTGTTGGGGTTATGGGAGAGGTATCGAGAACGGCTTGTGGAGTTCTGAATTTGGAGTTGCGATTAAGGTTAGTGGCGTAGGAGAAGTGTTTGACAAAATGATTGTGAGGAGGAAGGCCGTAACAGGTAGGAGTTGGTTTTTCAGATGAAAGAAAACGAAGAGTGGGAAGAGACCACAACAGTGAGACCGTGCTGCAAGCCATCGCTTCTCAGATAGACAACCTGATTTACGGAATTTCTGTCATGATATTAATATAGACAATAATATAATAATTACGTTTAATAAATATAAAAATTTAATTAGTCTGGATGATATTTGTTTTATGTCCATCAGGTTGATATCATTTTTAAAAAAGTGTAAATCGATCAATTAAAAAGAAAATTATCAAGGTCCTCTCTAAAAAAAATTAAAATTGTTAATATTCATGATTTTTATCACTAAATCTTAAGATAAATATTAATACTTAATCTTATATGTAATTTTAAGATAAATATTAATACTTAATTTTGTATATAATTTTAAATATGTTAATAACTTTTTTAAGAGACTTATTTGAGATATTTTTTAAAACGTTACTCAATTAATCTCTTTTAAAAACAGATATTAAAATAACACATCCAAATTGATACATCTAATTAATTAAATCTATATTTAATTAATCAAAATTTCAAAACTAAAATAATAGATGTATACGGGATATCTCATTCTCTGTATAATCTCTCTATTATTAATAATATTCTCCATTTTAACTTTGGAATTTTGGTGAATTAAATTTGCCTATTATAAATACTCGTAGGATTCTGTCATATATATTATATTTTCTCGATTAACTCATACATAAATTTAGTCATAATCATTTTCATAATTTATTTAATTACTCTTATTTAAAGTTAGTTGTTATATAATTTAAATGTATATATATATATATATAATTTTTCATATAATATAAAATTAAGAATTTAAATTTAAATTTAAATATAATTTAACCTGGTAAAATTGGTTTCTAAAATAAAATTTATATTTTATATATTATAAATTGATTATTCCTTATTTTTAATACACTTACATCATGTCGAGTATTAATCACTGGTACGAGAGTAACAAACAAAATTTTTTATAATAGGTTTTAATTTAAGGCTGATGTCAGGCTACAAAATTAATATTAAACCTAATTTAACCTTATAAATCATTTTATATGATTAAGTTCAATCTCTCTGACATTTAAGTTTTATATTTTTTGATCAGTTTTTATTTTTCTTCAATTCCAATAATTTCATGTTTTTACTATTAACACAAATAAATCATTCAACAACTTATATTAGTTTTCTTTGTTTTTTTTATTTCAAAAAATATGAAAAATAAAATAATATATATATATATATATATATATATATATATATATATATATATATATATTCACAACATTGATTACTAACATAAATACACGTGAGTCTGTACATATGTATGTGTTTTTTAAATATATATAATATTAAATTATTAAATAATTATGTTATAATATTAAGTTAATATATAAAATAAATTTATATTTGTTATAAAAGGTGGAATAAACGAAATAAAGACGAGAAAATAAATATTAAGGAATATAAAGTACATTACATTTATTAAAAACAAAATGGAATAAAAAGAGAAAATAAAAAGCATTGTTAATGAATAAGAAATAGTTGTTAAAATAGTTTTGTAAAAAATATATAAAAATAATTGTTACTTTTTTAAAATAAATAAATAATTACATTATAAATTATAAATAAATAATTAACAGAAATTGTTTTTAACTTTAATTTAAATTATAAAATTAAAAATAATAAATTATAAAAATATAAATTTAAAAATATAAAATTACAAAAAATCAAAATTATAAAATTTACAATTTGATAGTTTTATAATTTGATACCTTCATAATTTTTGTGTTTTCATAATTTCACAGAGTTTGATAAATTGATAATTTTGTAATTTTGTAATTTTGTAATTTTTTAATTTTATAATTTTATATTGGGTTAAATATATTTTTGGTCCCTCAACTTTAAGTGAAAGTTGAAACTAGTTTTTCTTCAAAATTTTGTTTCAATTTAGTCCCCTAACTTCAAAACCGTGTGAATTTAGTATTTTCAATCAAAGTTTGTTAAGTTTATTTAAAGTTTCATATACATCTCATGGCAATTTTAAGATTGAGGGATTAAATTAGTCGAAAATTTCTTAAAAAGACTAATTTTAATTTTCACTTATAATTGAGGGACCAGAAACATATTTAACTATTTTATATTTATATATTTTATAATTTTATATTTTATAATTTTATATTTTATAATCTTTTTATTTTTTAATTTTTATTTCATAATTTTATAATTACATATTTTATATTTTTAGAATTTTACATTCTTATATGTGTTATCTTTAATTTTATATTTTTAATTAAATTTATTTTATTTTTAAATATATTAAATATTTGAGAAAGATCTCATCATAATTTTTTAAAATTTTTCATAATATTATGTAACGACATTCTAGAGGAGTTATTTTAGATTTTTCAGAATATTACGTAACGACATCCAAGAGAAGTTATGATAAAGTTAACGATATTACCTAACTGTAAATATTGGACTGAAAATGAATTTGAAGAATTTAATAAATAACAAAAATATTATCAAGAAAGTTTGAGATTAATTATGAATTCAAAAGATAGTCAAGCCTAATAATAAAAAAAAAAAACAAAATAACAATAATAAAATGCAGTAGGAAATAGAAAATAAGTGAAAGTGAATAGGGTTTGATGTGAAAGTTTTTAGGCTGTGGCATGAGGAGCTAAGAGACACTTGCAATCAGAAAAGAGCAGAGAAGAAGAAGAAGTGCATCGGTTTCAATTTCTGATCCATTGTCTTCCTAGGGTTCGGCTCCGCTTCTTCTGGCCATTACCATTTCAGCTTCCCACAATTTTACAATTCCAAACAATAAGGTTTTCCATTGCTACTCACTTCTCATCTCACTCTCAATCTAGGTTTTCTCACATCTCTTTTTCTTCTTCTTTTATCAACCATGTTTCTTTGCCACTTCTCAGATTGCTGAGCGAGATTTCACTCTATTCAAACTGCGGAAACATGGCGAATTTAGCTTTGACTGGCATACTCGAAAAGGTATGCATATACATGTTATGATGTTCATGTATTGATGCATTATAGCTGTTTATGTTGAATGCTGACCGATTTCTTGGCGCAGATGACTGGCAAGGACAAAGATTACAGATACATGGCCACATCTGATTTGCTGAACGAGTTGAGCAAAGCGACGTTTAAGGCCGATGCTGATCTGGAGGTAAAATTGACAAACATCATCATACAACAGCTTGATGATGCAGCTGGAGATGTTTCTGGACTTGCTGTCAAATGGTACGCATTTCCTCTTTGCTCACTCTTTTACTTCCCCTCATATGTAATGTATGCACAACATTTCAAATATTTGTATTCTTTTGTTTTTCATGGTTAAGTTGAGCGGGACATTCATTGCTCTAGAGTTTAAAAGGATAATCATGGATATTTTAATGACAAGTTTTTAAAGGTTTTGAAAGTTCAGTACCAGAACTGTTGCTCGTGCAATATAGGGCACATTGAAATTACATCACATAATTTAACAAGTCATAGCGTTTGTTATTGCTGCTAATGATTTGTATGTATGTGTTTGTTTTATGTTCTAGTGCATTCAGTTTGGCACATGAAGATAACAAATGATAAAGCATTAGTGTTGCTATAGTTTATTTATTAGTTCAAATTTGTTTGAAATTGCAGTCTTGCTCCGTTAGTGAGGAAGGTGAGTGAGGTAAGGGTGGTGGAAATGACCAGTAAATTATGTGACAAATTGCTAAATGGGAAGGATCAGCATCGTGACATTGCTAGCATAGCTTTGAAGACAGTTGTTGCTGAAGTTTCTACTCAGTCTCTTGCACAATCTATTCTCCAAACCCTCACGCCACAATTGATAAAAGGAATCACTGGTCCTGTAAGTTCGTAGTTTTGCTTAAAAGCTGTAATTGTATTGTGGGTGCTGTATATAGCCAATCATTGACTATCCGCACTTTTAGTTAACAAAAGGAGTCTAGCAAAAGTAAAATGCAGTATTGGCACTTATAATCCATTTCCACATCATCTAAAATTATCTGTATAGTGGCTCAATCAAAAGGTCCTGTAGGTTTGCTTGGTCTCTATGCAAGGCTGAGTGCATCGGGCTGTGGTTTTGTCATAGGCTGATGCCACCATTAAACTTCATTGTGCATATATGCAGATTACTTAATCTGTGTTCCATGGTTTCTCATCTGTTATGTACCTGTTCAAGATGACGAGAATTATATAAAAATTTCAATGTCTTTCATTTTTAATCTACATATTTATTGTTATACTACCCTTGTATATCACTATCCATAAATCTGCCATCTTGAAAGCATGAGTTATTAGGTGAAATTATCCATCCCACTCTATCATGCAAGATGGATTGTATGAGGTTTAACTGTGGGCAACGCACTGGCCCACGTATTTAACTTTGAGATTCATCTTCTATAGATGAATAGGAGTGATAGGGATTGAGCTCTAGACAACTGGGTCATAAAGCACTGAAACTGTGTTATGAACCAACTATTCAAACCAGCTATTCAAAGAGAAGTTTGAATGGTTTTATGTCTACATTGTCCAAGACTTCATTGACTTGTGAGACAAAGGGGATTAGATTTATTTTTAGCATTGATTTTAGCCTTGAGGTTTGGTTTGGGTCTACTCACGCTCACTGGCCCAGGAGTGATTATTTATGAAGTTGTTTAGTTTGGTCCTCCTCCTCCTGTACTTAATTATTAATCACGAACTGCTTATTTAGTGTTTTTCTAAGTGACATCGTGTTGTAATATACTCCTCATCTACAGGGAATGGGCTCTGAGATTAAATGTGAATCTCTAGATATTTTATGTGATGTGCTTCATAAATTTGGAAATCTAATGGCAGCAGACCACGAACTTTTATTAAGTTCCTTGCTTTCTCAGTTAAGTTCTAATCAAGCTAGTGTGCGCAAGAAGACCGTGGCATGCATTGGTAAGATGAATTTAAACTTTCTGTATTTGATTTTCATAGAAAGATTTGTTTATTACTTATTATTGGAGAGTTAATGTTACTTTTTGCGTTTTGAGTGTTGTCAAGTTTCCTTTTTCACCTTGTTGAATTCCATTAATGAATTTGTTTAGAGAAAAATTGTACTCAAGTTGTGCCATCTGTGGCTTTTCCATATTCTGATTTGGAACCTTTTGAATTTTGAAAATTCACTTAGATTTTCATTATAACTGGAATGTGGGGTAAATCTGACTTTGAACTTTATTTGATAAACATGGTTGACTCAGACTAAATTGGTAATCCTTAATGTATTCTATTATATTGAATACTATCTTTAAATTCAATGTTTGCTTGCATGTTGGAACTTATCTCAAATAAGGAATATTGTCATATTATTGATGTCTTTTATTTTTAAAGTCTGTTATTTAGCTATGAGCAAATAATTAGAAACACTAACTAGTACATGAAAAGACTGATGATGGCCTCCAGACAAATTTACAAAGTTCGGGATTTAAATAGATTAAGCAAGTTCATGTTTATTTTGTTTGTGATGGAACTTAAATTAATTGAACCCAATACATGTAATTACTAATTTCAAAATGAAAATACCTTGAAGCAAGCTGTTTGTAAGCCTAAAATGGTCTCAAATTTAATTTGCTTGAAGATGTTGTCAATGAAAGCAAAACTGTATTCATCTCGTTAAACTTTTCATTTTGTCAGCATCTCTCTCTTCAAGCTTGTCAGATGATTTGCTGGCAAAGGCAACAGTTGAAGTTGTTTCTAACTTAAAAAATAAAGTTGCCAAGTCTGAAATGATCCGTACAAATATACAGATGATTGGTGCTTTGAGGTTAGTATTCTCATTAATCCATTCCTTGTGCTTTGTTTTATTTTTATAGAGAATATTGAGAAAGAATCTTTTTCTTGTTATCAACAAGTTTGAACTAATTTTCAGTCGGGCTGTTGGCTATCGATTTGGGCCCCATCTTGGAGACACTGTTCCAGTGCTAATCAATTATTGTACTAATGCCTCGGAAAATGATGAAGAGCTTCGTGAGTACAGCTTGCAGGTGCCATGTTTTTTTATTATCAGTAACCTTAGTACTCTGAAGTATGTTATTCTGTCATCTGAATGATGTTAAAATTTTGTTAAGGCACTGGAAAGCTTTCTTCTAAGGTGTCCAAGGGATATTTCTGTTTACTGTGATGAAATTCTTCATCTGACACTGGAATATTTAAGTTATGATCCAAACTTCACTGACAACATGGAGGAGGATACTGACGATGAAGGTCTTGAAGAGGAGGAGGATGAGTATGTTTTTTTTTTGGTTCATTTAGCTGCAGTATGTTTTTAATGTTTGCATGACATTCATCTTTTTAATCATCCCAAACATGCTACCTTTTGCAGTGAGAGTGCAAATGAATATACAGATGATGAAGATGTCAGCTGGAAAGTTCGCCGAGCAGCAGCTAAATGCTTAGCAGCATTGATTGTTTCTCGTCCTGAAATTTTGTCAAAGCTGTATGATGAGGTAGCTATGCTATGTGTGCCTAATTTTAGTAATTGCGTTTATACTCAACTCAATTTCTCAAAACTTGTTTGTAAGGTGAAGTTTGTCATATGCTATAATTTGGTACCATCTCTAGTTGATGTAAGCTTTTTAACATACCTCCTCACATTGATGAATGAACATCTCGAGTTGTGGGCAATCTAGCGGGAGCCCTTTAGGGAATGGCATAAAACCCCCAATGAACTTTACTAGAATAGGTTCTGAATAACTTTGATACCATCCTTATAAGTAGGTTTATGCCTAACTTACCTCACAAAGCTTGTTTGTAAGGTGAGTTTTGTAGTCCACTTATATAATATAATTTGGCTTAATATTTAGTCAATGTGGGATTTCCTACAAAAATATTGCTGTTCTTATATCATTTTATCTATCTCTTGGTATTAGATAAACATTAGAGTTACTAGGTCCGTAGTTTGATTAGATATTTTTAATAGTCTTATGTCCTAATAAGTTTTTTATTCTCTAGAAAACCCGACTGTGTTTGCTTGTATAGCTGTTTGCTCCTTCATAATATTTAGTTGCATGACTATCTAACTTTGAAATTTTTATCCATTGTTTAGGCTTGTCCAAAACTAATTGACAGATTCAAAGAAAGGGAAGAAAATGTCAAGGTAGGCCCAAGTAGAGATATTAATTGTCGTCTTTACTGCACAAGGTTGCTTTTTAACATGAATATGTTGCAGATGGATGTATTTAATACTTTCATTGAGCTCTTGCGCCAAACTGGAAACGTCACAAAAGGGCAGCTTGATGCAAATGAAATGAGGCAAGTGGCTCATCCTTTTCCTAGTGTAAAATCTCTTTATTTCTTTTGATGAATGTCTTTACTGCTTGTTAATAATTTATAATTAAATTGATTGTGAACTTCTAGACATATTAACTGAAGATGCACACTCAGTAATATTACTATATGTAAATCTTAGATGAATATTTTAAACGACCGAGTAGTAGGCTCCTTAAGATTTGTTATCTTGTAGAAACTCGGTTATGATAGGTACCTATATATTTATTGCTCCTTATATGGAGGTGTCAACTAAATAAATCTGTATCCGAATATTGTTCTTTAGTGCTGGTGTATGAGAAAATTAATTTTTAATATTATCTTATCAGTGTAACTATAACGACTGCTTTTAGAAGCTCATAAATATACGTCCAAATTTTACAATGCCACGTTTGGTTTAATGACTTTCATCTGTTTTTCAAGAGCAATATGAATGAACATCCACAATGGTTATTACTTCAGCTTTTCCTGTCGACAAGCCTTGGTTTTACTATATGTCATAAAATATAGCAATTATTGACTGTCTTAGGGCTGATATGTAATGCAGTCCTCGATGGTTGTTGAAGCAAGAAGTCTCAAAGATTGTCAAATCTATAAATAGGCAGTTGCGTGAGAAATCTATCAAGACAAAGGTAGTAGTCATCAAAAGTTGGTAATTGAATTTTTTATTTTATTTTATTTTTTTTAAATTATCACCGAATCTTAAGCATCAATGTCTATGCAGGTTGGAGCCTTTTCTGTTTTGAAAGAACTTGTGGTTGTATTGCCGAACTGTCTTGCAGACCACATTGGGTCTCTCATTCCAGGAATTGAAAAAGCATTAAATGTAAGCAATATTCGTTTCAATTATAATTTATCATAAACTCAGCTTGTTTTCCAGTACTGATTGCTTGTCTTTTCTTTTAATCGTCAGGACAAATCTTCTACCTCGAATTTAAAGATTGAGGCTCTAACATTTACAAGATTGGTGTTATCTTCACATTCTCCTGATGTTTTTCACCCTTACATCAAGGTAAACAGTATTACTTGTTTAATTTAATCTTTGAATTGGTGTTTGTGAAGCTTTATGACTTGTGTTATAGCAACAATTCAGGTACAGTAATGGGTGAGCTTTATCATGTGAAAACATAAATATATCTGCTGTTAGCATTTCTAAAGAAACTAGATCAACTGAGAGAGAAAAACTGAATCTGTAATTTGTTATGGATTTTCTCTCGTTGAAGAAATGAGTACAACAGTATCCATGTTCAAAGTATCTGGACACTAATTGTCTTAATCTAGCTAACAGAGGAGAGATAGAATACAGCAGGTTTACAGTAAGAGACTGTTCCCATGGGTACGCTAGGCTATATTCTCTAACATAACCCCCTAAGCCGAAGGTGACTCTCCTGAAATCACTTTCAGCTTGTTCCTCAAGAACCAGAAGGGTGTAGGAGAAAGAGCTTGGTGAAGAATCAACACATCGTTTGTTGATCAGAAGGGAAATGCAGAACTTTCAAAGTGTTGTCTACAATTTTCTCGGGAAAAGACACCAAGCTCTACATGCTTCGCTTGAGCATGAAGAATTGGATTATGAGAGAGAGAGCAACTCTGCTACAGTTGTCACACTAGATATTAGGTGCTGAAATTGGCATTTTTAACACCTTGTTTAGTTTATGATTTGTGGGTTGGACTGTTTGTCACACAGCGCATCATAATTTAGATTGGAAAAACACTAGAATTGATGCTTGAAAAAAGTGGATTATTTTGTGATTTTCCAATCTGTGATGTGTCTATAGCCTTAATGATTGTGTTGAATTCAGAGAAGACCTCACAAAATATGCTCCCTTGAAATTATTATTACTCATTCTAGTGTTTCCCTCATCTTGTCCGGATATTTAATTTTCTCTTCGTATTCCACTTATTGAGTATGTTGATCTTTTGAAAGTAGCTACTACCTTTGGACTCAATTATAAGCAAAATTAACTACTTTCACATTGATTACGAATAGTGGTTAAGTTTGTTTAATATTCTTGTTTCCATAGAATAAAGAGGTACTTCACTTAAATTACCCTTAATTATATTTGTTGAGAATGTGCTTAGGTTTAAAGATAAGGGTATTTCTGAAAGAGTAGCATTAAATAAGGTTTCATGGAATTGAAATATGTTTTATATTTTAGTCCACCTGACAACCCTTTTTTGCTTATATTTTAGTCTAGAGGGAGTGTATTATATGAGGTTTTTGTTCCATGGTTTCTTTGACATAGTGTCATTCCTAGTTAACTGAGTTATGTAAAATTCAATCTCTTTGCCATTCCAGTGTTTTATGGTTCTGTTTAGTGCCAGACCAGACCAACACACACAATAGGCAGTTATAAAGATCTTGTTCTACACCATCTTTTATACACAGTATTGGGGCTTCATGAGGGGGATGTGTCAAAATAAAATCCTTCCCTTGGTTGCATAATTCTTTACTTGAAGCAATTCCTTGACACACATTGCTTAAATTTTCCTGTCAAACTCTTTGATGCAAGGCAGTGACATGTATGTGGTATGTTAGTTTCCATGTATATGGATAAACATACGGCTGCATTTTGTGATCAATTACATTTATGTTTCTGCTTGTAGGCTCTTTCTGCTCCTGTTCTGTCAGCTGTTGGTGAACGTTATTACAAGGTCACTGCAGAGGCCTTGAGAGTATGTGGAGAACTTGTTCGGGTTGTGCGACCAAACATTGAGGTATGTCTTTGTTTTTGGTTTTAGAAATAATGTTTAGGCCTATTTCTAACAATCAGAGTGGCATTATTGTGTAGGGGTCTGGTTTTGATTTCAGACCATACGTTCAACCCATATATAATGGCATTATGTCACGCTTAATAAACCAAGATCAGGATCAGGTTAGTTGGATAACTGTAGAAGAATTCTTTATATGTTTTATCATATATAATAACCTTTTTCCTGTGCAGGAGGTTAAAGAGTGTGCTATTTCCTGCATGGGACTAATTGTGTCAACATTTGGCGACCATCTAAATGCAGAATTACCTGCATGTCTTCCTGTGCTTGTTGATCGTATGGGAAATGAGATAACTCGACTTACTGCTGTTAAGGTTGGTCTGTTGAATATTGTGCATTAAGATGATTGTCTTGGCTTGCAACTTGTCTCTTGTGCTGTTGAAAAACTGTTTATTGTATAATAATAAGGGAATTTTTAAGGTTCAAGAGATTGACTTCTTCTAGTGTATCCAAAGTGGATACTTTTTTAGTAGTCATGATTTTAATTCAGATAAAGGTCTAAATCTGTTTCATATAAAATAAATTTTTAAATATTAACTGTTGTGTAATGAATGTGAAATATGATATTCATTTTATTTCAATATAAATAGTTAGAATTTATCCCAAATTTGGGATTTTTTTGCTGCAATGCTCTTTAGGTGTCCTTCCCTCCTTTACATGATCCACAGGCTAGGGGTGTTCGAAATCGAAGTAAACATGTTTGTGGGAGAACTTGAGAAAAAATAATTGGGTTGATTTTTTTTTTGCTAGATCAGCTGGTAGGTTAAGTATCTAATTGCTTGATTATTTTTTTGTATAGTTCAGTGAATTTTAACGCTGACTAGCCTTGATCCACCGTCCTTGTATTACTAGGGGGGAAGAGGCACCCTATGTCTCCCTATATTTTTTAAGATGTAATATGGAAAAGATAGCTTGTAGATGTTTACATACATTTGAAATCAGACTTTACATTCAATTATTTTAATGTATTTTTTCATGCAATGAAAACATCATACTGGTGTGGTTATAATGTTAGTAAAGGGACAACAAATTATAATAAAATATCGAAACAAATAGTTTATATATACTTTGTGTGATTTGTTTTAAATAATATCAGGTTTTTCTGGCCAGTGAAGCTTAGTGAGATTGTTTTTTACTGCTTCACAACTTCGCCTTTTGTTTGTGGAACCAAGTGGAGCAGTAGAGATCAATCAGAGAGTAATTTTCTGTCAATGCCTCAAGGATCGGGATATTAAATCCGTTTTGTGCAAATTTTTCTACATACCAAACCTAACCAATCTGAGGATGAAATTCCCCTAATACAAAGTAGTAGGAATTGAATATGCAATTATTTAAATTGAAATATTTTAATTGTGTTTTCTGTAGAAGTTCTTGTGTAGCTAGATCCTGTTGTCTTGAATGTTACCATTGTTATGCAGGCATTTGCTGTCATTGCCGCTTCTCCACTTCGGGTGGATCTGTCATGTGTTCTGGAGCATGTGGTGGCAGAGTTGACTGCATTCCTTCGAAAAGTATGCTACTCCTCTCACTAATATGTTTATCAGCTTATGGTGTACTTTATTATTTCATGTAGGCAATTTGATTTTTAAGTTCAATTTGCTTATATTCTTGAGAGTTTCTCACTGTAACACGTGAAATGTGCTAAGCCTTGTTTTACTGGTTTGCAAACAGGCTAATCGTGCTTTAAGACAGGCTACCTTGGGAACCTTGAATTCACTTATAGTTGCTTATGGTGATAAGATTGTGTTGTCTGCTTATGAAGTTATTATTGTAGAACTGTCTGGACTTATTAGGTTTGTCTTACTTGCCTACTTTCTGCACATTGGTAATAGGTGATATGGAATAATTGATTCCATTTTTTGTTGCTTAATTTTGTTGCTTGTGTTTCAGTGATTCTGACTTGCACATGACAGCTCTTGCCCTGGAACTCTGCTGCACATTAATGGGTGATAAGAGGTCAAATCAAAGTATTGGTTTGGCTGTTAGAAACAAAGTTCTTCCTCAAGCTCTAACATTAATTAAAAGCTCATTGTTGCAGGGGCAAGCACTCTTGGTAATTATTACACATGTGCCTGCTCTTGTCCCAATTTATATGAAGTATAATATATGTATTATAAGGGTTTTCTTTTGATGATTGCTACAGGCTTTGCAAAACTTTTTTGCTGCTTTAGTCTACTCCGCAAATACTAGTTTTGATTCTCTGCTAGAGTCACTACTTGCCTGTGCTAAGCCTTCTCCTCAGTCAGGTGGCATTGCTAAACAAGCTTTGCATTCGATTGCCCAGTGTGTGGCTGTTCTATGCCTTGCTGCTGGTGATCAGAAGTGCTCATCTACAGTGAAAATGCTTACTGACATTCTCAAGGATGACAGTAGTTCTAATTCGGTAATTTTTTTCTCCCATGTTTCTAATTGTGTTATGAAGCACCGGCACTTCAATTTACTTCACGTATCCAATACCAATATTTATCCATAAAGTACTCAAACTTGTGAAGCACCAATACTCTTATTTGTTTCCCATATCCTACGTCCATACTTTTGGATATTTCACTGATTAATGTTGGTGATGTGTCTCTTTTAAATCATTTTTAAATTATATCCAATAAAACTACAAGAAACATATAAGTGTGGGTAATATAGAATTATAGAAACATTGTCTCGTTGTAAAACCAAAGTTGTCTTTATGAATCACTTTTGAAAAGCAATGAGATTGATAGTGTTATTTCTATATGTAATAATAGAAAGTAATTTATGATGACAAGGATTTACTATTTTTGACTTAAACAACATCTGAGAAATGTGATTCTGGTTGAGAATATACTGCTTCGAAATTCATGTATTCTGTAATTAGTGATCATTAATGCTTTTCCCTTTTAATTTTCAAAGGCTAAACAGCACCTTGCCCTTTTATGCTTGGGGGAGATTGGTAGAAGGAAGGATCTAAGTACGCATGAACACATAGAAAACATTGTTATTGAATCTTTCCAGTCTCCTTTTGAAGAGATAAAGTCTGCTGCCTCATATGCTCTTGGTAACATTGCTGTTGGTAATCTTCCAAAATACTTGCCATTTATCTTGGATCAGATTGATAATCAACAGAAGAAACAATATCTCTTGCTCCATTCTTTGAAAGAGGTATGTTGCATTACAATTGGATGTGATTTCTTTCTATTATTAAATATATACGCAATCATGAAATTTCAAAAATGTTTAATTTAATATTAATATACACAATTCTCTTGGCCCCTACCTGACAGGTTATTGTGAGACAATCCGTTGATAAGGCAGAGTTTCAAGAGTCCAGTGTGGAGAAAATACTTAATTTACTCTTCAACCACTGTGAAAGTGAGGAAGAGGGAGTGCGCAATGTAGTGGCGGAGTGTTTGGGCAAAATTGCACTTATTGAGCCTGTAAAACTTGTTCCTGCACTCAAGGTATCTAAATTTTCTTTTGGTATCCTGTACATGGGACTGTTTTTTACATCTTTCATACTTGATGATTGTGTTTGTATGTTTTGAAACTTCTATAGGTAAGAACAACCAGCCCAGCTGCATTTACTCGAGCTACTGTTGTCATTGCTGTGAAGTACTCTATAGTTGAACGTCCAGAGAAGATAGATGAGATCATATACCCTGAAATATCCTCATTTCTGATGCTTATCAAGGATAACGACAGGGTGAGTTTTTAATCACCTTAATGAATGTTAAGAAATATAACATGCTATGTTCTTTTTGTTGGTTGTGTATTTGTTCCTTACATTGCGATGGTGTATTAAGCTTGAACTTATTTATTGCTGGTTGTAAATATGAGCATGCAGCATGTTAGGAGAGCTGCTGTTTTGGCTCTAAGCACATTTGCACACAATAAGCCAAATCTCATCAAGGGGCTTCTTCCTGATCTGTTGCCTCTTCTATACGATCAAACAATTGTTAAGGTAACCTTGGGATACACTTGTTCCATATGTTTCTGTTGAGTATATACATACTACAATAAAAACACTTTCTATTTCCTCTGATTCTTTGAACATTTAATTTAATTTTAATATATTCTGTAGTGGTTTTTGAGCCCACTTTAAATATGGGAGGTGATCTGATTTTTATAATGAAAATTTGACAGCAAGAGCTCATAAGGACGGTTGATCTTGGTCCTTTCAAGCATATTGTGGATGATGGACTTGAATTGAGGAAGGCAGCTTTTGAATGTGTAGACACATTACTGGACAGTTGTCTTGATCAAGTGAACCCCTCATCATTCATTGTTCCTTATCTTAAGTCTGGTTTGGATGGTAAGCATTAGTTGTAATCTATTCTCCATCACTGCGGATTACATTTGCTGGTTCTGATTCACTTGTCCTTAAGGGAACATGGTGCACAATAATACTCTATTTGTTATAGCCGTACTCCTGCAAGCAGATAGGCTGCTTCAAGGGAAACTGTGAATTTTAATTTCGTGTTGACAGTTGATATATTTTCTTTGGATGAACTCTATCTTTCATCCGTTTTCCACCGCAATGTCCTCAAATGTCAAACTTTTATGATGATTCGTGTACTAATTTTAACGAAAAAAACTAGTTTTCTGCTATTGCTACTGAGCAGCACTCAAATTGTTTTCTAGACTCTGTATATTGCCGTTGCTTTTAGCACTATGCTTCCCCTCTTTCTGAATTTGTTGAATATGTTTTTGTACTGGAAATGCACAGAGGACTGAGAATCCAACTGTATCTTTCCCTTTCTTTGTTGGTACTAATTTTAAGGATATATTTGTGTTTTTTCAGATCATTATGATGTTAAAATGCCGTGCCACTTGATACTTTCAAAACTAGCTGACAAGTGTCCTTCTGCAGTCTTAGCAGGTTAATTTTGCCTCTGGCGTAGTATCAAGCTTTTCCCGTGTTGCATCTCTCTTTTCTAACTCGTATTTTTACCTTTCAGTGTTGGATTCATTGGTTGATCCTCTCCAGAAGACTATTAATTTTAAGCCGAAGCAAGACGCGGTCAAGCAAGAAGTAGATCGTAATGAAGACATGATTCGAAGTGCACTTCGGGCTATTGCATCCTTGAACCGCATAAGGTATGTGTTTTGACCTGTTTTCGAACCGAACTACTCGTCTTTTGCTGACGCTTAATAAACCAAATGAAAAATGCTTCTTAGAAATCTAGTAAGGTAGTGTATAACCAGCTATTAATAGGAAAAAATGGACCCAACAGTTATAGAAAAGCTTTTAGATAGAAGCTATTTTTTTCCTCTTTTCTCTTCACTATTCCAGACTGATGACCTTAAATTAGAAGTAACCGTGAAGCTAAAAAAGCTATAAATTACTAAATATCTTTAATTGTTTTTTCCCCTTTAAATCAGCTTTTAAGACCTAAATAGCCAAACACCACTTAAGAATACTCAAATCAGCCTGTGATCTTTTCTTGTAGGCAAAGTTTATGTTTTGCATCTTAATTTAGATTTCTCATTGAATATTATGTGGTAATAGTATTATTATAAAAACAGTATGCTACAAATTGTAACAAGGTTTAATTACTTTTTTTTTCCCTGTTTTTGTTCAAAAATATGAAATTGATCTCCAATTTTAAGTCTCAATTTGGTCTTGATTTTTGAAAAAATGATACAATTTGGTTCTTTTTTAGCAAATCAATGATTTTTCACTAAAATTGACAATAGAATTACGTTAATTACACTAACAAAGCAAATCACTCTTATTAACATCTTCAATCTTGATGAAGGGTTCAATTTTGATGAAAAATCCTTCATCTGTGTCAAGAAATTTAACAAAAAGGACCAAATTACATCAATTTTTTCAAAAATCTGGACCAAAGTGAGGGTAAGAAAAATTAGAGGATCAACTAAACATTTTTGGACGGAAACAGAGACAAAAAGTAATTAAATCTTGTAACATGCTCTGTTTAAATTTGATATATTTTTCACTGCATGTAGCCATTTTGAAAACACCGACTATATGCCGAGTATTTTTGCAACCATATTATGTAGACAAGAACAATTTACCTTTTCTGACAAATATAGTTGTCGCGTTTTACAATTCCCTCATTTTCTGGTAGTGGATCTGTTTATTATTGAAGTGAATCTTTCCTCCTTTATGTTTCTCTTTTCATTTTTGTCTGTTTATATGTGAAACGTATATATATATACATTTTAACTTTACATTTTGCAGCGGAGGAGATTGCAGTGTTAAGTTTAAGAATCTTATGAACGAAATATCGAAATCACAAACTCTGTGGGATAAATATTATTCAATCCGCAATGAATGATTCACATACAGATGTAATTTCTCTCAATCTCTCTCAATCATAGTTCTGGAAGGAGTTTTGAAATTTTACCTACCAAGACATCTCGCTGTTTGATGCAGAAGCCTGGAAAACTTGTTTATTTTATTGTAACATAGGAGAAATCGATTCTAGCAATCGAAATACTAGTGGTGATTTCTTGTATAGGACGAAATATTTTGCCTTTTTCTGTATTTTTTTCTTGTTTTTACTACATTATCTGATAATCAGTTGCCGGCCTCGATTGCCTAGGGAAAAATTTAAACCAAAAGGAAAAAAAATTAGCATACTACGAAATCATTGGATATTTTTGTCATACTTTTATTTTTCGAGTTTACATCTACTGAAAATCCCGTGAATAGCAGGTGAAGTTCTCGGTATCAAATTTTTGCTTACAAATTAGATTTAATATTACAACCTTTTAGAATATCTCACTCGGAGATTTTCTCGTTCAATAATTTGAAAACGTTAAAAAATCTATTTTCATTATGTAGCATGCGTTGACCATATCCTTCCGAGTTGACTATAATGGACCCACTTCCTATTATGTAATAAATGGTTGATGGTTGATACTATGTTGCCTGATAAAAACACATACCAAATCCAAAGATGGACAACAACTCTTGGTGTCATTATGACATTTAAAAATGTTTTATATGTTCTCCTATTAAAATGTAATTTATTTCTCTTTCTCAGTTGATTGAAGATTTAAATTGTGTAGCCATGGGATGCTGTGTAGATTGTGCAAATATTTATACTATCTTCTTCATACTGTTTGCATCTCATTTTCATTAGGATTTGTTTAATCTAATGCTTAATGCTGATTACTTGTTCCCTGTTGTACATGTTATCCTTCTTCATATTCTTGTGTATGATCATTGCCGAAAACGATTCTACAACTATTGCTAATTTAAAAACTTGTCTTAGCACTTTCACATGAAAGATTTGGGAGTTGAAATATTTTATTGGTATTAAGATTACCTGCAGACCTACTAACTTTCTTTTTCAACGTAAATATGTACTTAGATATTCTTTTCGAAGTTGGTTTGCTTAGTGCAAAACCTTGTGATTTTTCCATTATATAAATGGTTGATACAGGACTTGATTACAAGGGTCGTTTGATTTATCTCATCATTGCCTGACATTGTCATGTGATTTATACTATAGCACAATTTATGCAAAGATCCAAAAAAGCACACTACAATGTTCTCCCATGAGTTGCTTATAAAAGTCGGGGCAAGGTATTTTGCTTTACATCTTACTAATTAATGTGATTCAGAATACACCACTTACCTTTTGACTTGTCATCAAAGGTAGATTATGAATATATAGTAAATGTTTTGTTGAAGATAATTACTTCTAGAAATTTACATGTTCTATGCATTAATACCCGTATTTTTAAACAGCATTTAACTAATATATGAACTTATTTTTACAATAAATGTAAATTTTGAATTAATTATATTAAGAGTGTACTACTTTAATAAAATACTAGAAATATACACATTAACTTTTAACAAATTAAAATCAGATTACGGTATTTATTATGTTAGATATAAATAATCATTTTTTTTCTGAAAAACAATTTTAATAAGTTAATTTTAAAGTATTTAACCTTTAATAATAATAAAACTTTGAAAATAACGTTGTTATAATATGATATCATAATAGTTATATATTATTATGAAATAAAGTGAGCTAAAAGGAAAAAAAAAAATGTGTAAAGGCTAATACCATAATCTAGAACAGTCTCCACATTTCACAAGATAACATAGCCATGAGTGACAGTGAATAGTTTGTTTGAGCATGTTATACATACACTTGAAAGGCTAATAGGTGAAAGTATCATATGACCCTAATCATCATTTTCAGTTGTACCATCTTTGAGGTGAAAATGTTTTTCTCTCTTCTGGAACTCTGTCAAACCTTTCCCACTTCCTGTCACGCCAACCTTTCCCTGAGGATCATCAGGAGATTTAAAAATACTCTCTCGTTTTCTTCCAGAGAAGAAACCAATCTGTATCACATACCAGAACAAAAAAGATCATTTTTAAAACTCAATTTAAGCATGTAAACCCCACCAAGTTGTATACAAAAGCAACGCAAAAATCAAAGGAATTAATGCTTCAATAAAACTAGAGCAAATTGTAGATATGTAACTTTCTACTTCCCCTAATTGCAAAGGCTTTAACAAATTTACTCCTAACCGAGCACTACTGTAACCTAACGGACCAAATGGCCCAGTTAATTTTCAATATTTACAACTATAATGCATATGGAAAAGTAATTCATTGCAATTCTATCATGAAAACTACCGTTTGTACGGTAAAAGAGAACCTAAAAGAAAAAGATAGCACCAGGGTATAACATCGTATCCAATCAAGCCTTGTTGTAACCTAATGAACCAATTGGCATAGTTCAATATTTACTATATACTATAAAATGCATATACCAATAAAAATTCAATACTTACAAGAAAACTATCATTCGTCACAGAACCTAAAATAAGGTGCAAAAACTAATGTGACAACAAAAAAAGTTGAAAATTTGAGAAAGGCACCTTCTTCGCCTTTCCTTTGGTTGACTGGAATTGCTGCCAAGCATTTTGCCGCTTATTTTGTGTGACTTCAAGTTGCTCCATCCGCATCTTTGACTTAAAGGCATGTATTTTCTTACGTTTAGAAGCTTTCTGTGATTGAGTCAGAAAACATGTCATCAGTGTAATCAGAGCTAAGTGGTAGGTAAACAACCAACAAAAACAAGTCCCGAACCCACTGGCAAACATTTTCGTTCTTGCAAGAATAAACAGGAGAAAAGACTTATCAAATGATAAGTAGAATCCTTAAAAACACCAAAAAACTCAAGCATTTCATCAACATAAAAAGCAACTATACGAAGATTTACTGAAAACATCTCACCACATCCTCAGGATCATCAGCCTCTATACGAAGTTTGGCAGGTAGACTGCGAGACTGTAAATCAATCGATGCAGCTTGTGCAATTTTTCGTTTGATAGCCTGTTTTGTAGCTTCCGCAACTCGCTCAGCTTCTAACAAAGCATCTACAGAACCTTCCTGAATTGGCCTTATATTTGCAGGATCAACCTGTAATAAACAATCACCATCAACGCGTGACTATTATCTGTTGGTTCTTTCACAGAGAATAAACCAGGGAGATTCAATATCAACTAGTCATGAGTCAACACATATAAGAGACTATAATACCATGTCTAACCCAAAACCTTAAAGCAATACAGGTCTTTCTCCTTATTTGTTACTCAACTTTTTCATTACTGCTCAATGTGGGACTCAAACTTGATTATGAATCCCTAACATTACCATGTATAAGAAACAAACTTGAGAAGTGTATAAATATTTGACTATAACCAAATATTCTCTAGAATATAATTTACAAACATTGATTCATTATGGCATTGGTATATAGGTGTGGCCAACCAATACGGATCCCCCAAACAAGAGATTCATAAAGTTGTCAAACAATCAAGTTAAATCTTAAAATCAATCCTACACAAAGAGGAGTTAACTCACTATCAAAACTCTTTCCATAAACTATCAAGTTCACTCGAATAAGCTAGTGAAGAAGCTAGTACAAATTGGCTCAACACACTTTATTATTACGATTTGCCTCTTTTATTTATTATCATGTGGAAATATTGAATTATTGTTGTATCAGGAGTATTATGTTATGCTTGTATGTCATTAACAAATTTTTTAATATTAGTATTAATTTTATATTAGGTAAACTTTTACCAGTTGAATCTACAAATTGATTTTACGAAAGCTTCATGAGCTTATGTAAAGTTTAGAGTTTGATCACGCCTTTATAACTCAAACCCTCCACCCACTGTTTTCCTAGGTGCGGAAAAATACCCATAAAAGATAAAAAAAAGCAATGAAGAACTTAGAGGCAAAATTATGCAGACCTCGTATGACATCGCATGACTTGCAATGAGATCATCATGTGTATATCAAGTAGTTTTTACAAGCCTTACCTCTTCTTTATTACCCCAATTGTCATAGGATACATAATAACCATTTGGTGTATAAGCCTCAATAGTAGCATCATACCTGCAAATTCATAACACATCAAAGTGAAAACACAGTAAACATAGGTAAATGAAATTGAAAAAAATACAGTGGTAGACAAAAATACCACTCCCCATCTTCACTCCAAACTGCCTGAACTTTGGTGCCAATAAGAAATTTCTCTTGAAGATCAGAACTGCTATCAAGCTGTTATACGTTATTGAAAGTATTAGTGACAAAACAAGTCACAGACGGTAAGATATTTCCCTACCAAATCATACCATGTCTCCTATGTAATGAAATCATATCTCTAATATAATCAAATCATATGTCTAACAAAAGTGAAACCAAAAAACAACACACCAACAATCACCAGAAAAGTATTGAGTATAGAGATACAATTAGGGTAATAGTGACGAAACAAGTCATCAGATTTAGAGATGATTTCAATCGTTGCCTCCACAACATCTGCCAGTTCGTAATTACATAAATAAGTGTTGGATAAAACAAATATCTGATACAGGTGTAGGATAAGACAAAAATTATATAGAGACTATGACTGTAAGAAAAAATTATGACTGTGATATGTATGTGTGTGCGTGTGTGAATATATATTAGTGAAATGTTATAAATGAGACTATTTTAGGAAAAAAGGGGATTGAGTGTGTGATCCTTGTGTTTTGTTGTACCAATAAGCAACCGTTGTAACTTATAAGCACTCTTTCTACCTACATTAAGCACTCTTTTGATTTTTAATTGCTAACACTTTACAGATAAGTATTTCAAAACGTATGTGTCAAATACATTGAGGACACGAATATATTTTGTGCCTCGCATCATACAGAGATTATTTCAATTACTTCCCCCCACCACTTTTACTATTTTAATTTTATCTATTAACAAATGAAAGCAATTAAATGAATCATGAACAGGCAGTTCTACCTACTCAAGGTTGTCAAACTTGAAAGTCTACATAGACAAGTAGAGTTTTCAGTTATGAGTTTAATTATCATAAAAACTAATATTAAAAACATGCACGCATTATTACATAATACTATTAACACAACAATAATTCTATGTTTTATCTCCACAAGAGAAGCAAATTGGCAAACGATAATAATAAAGTATATAAAGTATAAAGTATAATAATACATTGGGAAATCACCAATGGGAGTTTCTTACAAGAGTTCCTTATTGATAAAAAAGAAACATTATTTTAATGAGTATCCCACAAATATGGACTTATTTAAGCAGCTATATTAAATTTTAAGGAAAGTTTTTTGAGATTCACATTAAAATAATGTTCTTGTTGATAATAAATTCTTGTAAGAATTTCCCATTGAAGATGCTCATAGTACTAAACAGAATCACACTCCATAAATTCTCAAATAACACATATATTCACACAGACAAATTCTTAAAGTGAAAAACACTTCAAAAAGGAGTTAAATTCTTTAAATCATTCGCGCCATAAGAAAACAATAATACTTGAGACCAATGAGAAGCAAAGTTTAGGTTGGACTTCAATATTGAAAACTTGTTTAACTCAAGCTTGATGTGAAAGTTTACCAGAGTTTATCCAGAAATGAGTTAGACCATGGGTTGACTTACTTTCTCTACCTAGAATTGTACCTTGGTTCTGCTTTAGAATATAAGAATGCAATGACTTGCAGATACATATCAATGCAAATAAGATCATCGGCATAGTTAAATTATAGCCAAAAGCAGACAGACGCCTGGCATATGCCAATGCATATTTTGAAAAATAACTACCAAAATAACTCACAAGCAGGCCTAGTCATCATAATATAGGCAGAAATGAAAAGGGGACCCCAGGAAAATTGGCGGTAGGAAGTGGGGATATGACAAGACCCTTATCATGCACACAAGAACATCAACTTGGTCAGAATTAAAATTCATCTGACTACATCTATATAAAAATGAGGACATAACTCACTGCAGTAAAAATTGGGTATGACAAGAAATTCTCTCTACTTTTTTCTTTATTATAATCAGACTATGGCAAGAAAACTGCTTCACTTTCCGAAGGAAAACACAAGATCCACCAAAAGAAGGATGTTAAATGTATAGGAGAAGGCAGACGTCGTATGAAAAAATACTAGGCAATATTAGTCACATGTTCCCTAATCATTATTTTCGATTTCCCTGACAGCAATAGTGCAAGTAAACTCCAAAATCAAATGAGAATGCAGAGAACATACCATTTGATTCTCCTTATGTATCGACAAAGTTGGAGATGTACCAGCATTAGGAGCAGCCGTTGAACCTGACATCTCATTTTGCTTTGCAGTTGCAAGGAGTTCCTCCGTCAGAGCGATGACCTGTGTAACACAATTTTAGGGCACATATTTGGAGTTCAGTAAAACAAATTGTTTTCAGAAAATGTTTACATTATAAACCAAAATTAATGTCAAAATTCTAACTTAGGTGAATCTCAGTGTGAACATCTCATATCAGGTGAGAGGGAGAAAGCATGCTGGACATCACGACAGAGAGCACACCTGCACAAGAACCAAGATAGACGTGATGTGCATTTTGACGAGGTTGTCTTTGGTTTTTTGTTTTGTTATGTAAGATTCACTTATTTAATTGATCATGGTCCTCATGTTGAGCAATTTGAATAATGTTACAAATTGCCTGAAGTGCAGTTCCTAATAAAAACTAGTACCCTCAGCACCTTTTAGAAGCAAGAAAATTCAAGAAATGAATTTGCCTACAAGGATCCTCTGATGTCTTTATGGTAGGGATCTGCTTTCTCGAGAAAGAAGGTATTGAGATCGAGATAATGAGGAAGTAGGACAAGTGTTGTATTAGTTGTCAGCATGAAAAGAAAAAGGGGACATACCTCGGAAAGTTCCCTCTCCATGTCAACGTATTCTGAATTCGAAGGTTCATCGTTCAGGAGCTGTCTGACCTGAATTCATTGAAAGAGGAACGAATGAATGAAACGAAACCCGATACTTCACCAGAGTGAGTGAACAGTTAAATTGAACTTACCTGGTGGAGTTGATCTTTGTAGAGGGAAAGATTCGAGGCCAACTCTTCTATACTCACTTCGTCACCGCCTTGCATCTTTTCTCTCCACAACCACAAACCCTAACCCTAATTCTTCTTCTTCCTCTCTCAATCTTTCACAGCTGCCACCACGCCTCCCTCCACCAAAACACAAACATAAACATCATATCGTATCTTCGTCGTGGACTTACTTTCGCCCTTTTAAAGCCCAAATCAATGTTGGGCCTCTTATCGGTCAATACTATTCACACCTCCATACGCTCCCGTACAATTGACGCAATGTTATTGGTAGTAGTAGATGAAGATATATGTTAATCACCTTTCATATTAGATTATATTATTGATAAAATATTGAATAATAGTGAAATTCAAATGTTAGCTTATAAAAGTACTTAACAAGGTAAAAGATTTCATGGGGTAAGAGATTAGATATTAAAACTGAAATTGTTGTAAAAAAATAATTGTCTTGAAAAAAGAAAATAGATCTACACATCTCGATTGTATAATGATTTTTCTATGATACAATAGATTGATTTATATTTTGTCAAAGTATACAGCCTATTAAATTAAGAAATAAAATCGAATACAAATAAAAAACGAAACACGTTTTTAATTGATTAAACCTTATTATTATTTAATATGATTACAAAACTTCCATAATAGATTATAAAATAGATACACACTTTAAATTTAGTTGAAATTACAATATTCCACTTATATTACATTATGAAGTATTAGAAAGAGTGTCTTCACAGACATTTTGAGATCAACACGTATATAATGAAATTATCCAATAAATTTTACATCATACTAAATTAAAATTTGAAGATGTTTCATTAACTTCGCTAGTGTAAAATCAATATTTGTCACAAATATATGTTTGCATTTTTTTAAAAATTATATTGTATTATATGTTAATACATAAAAGAAAAAATAAAAAAAAAAAGTAAAAAATATGTAGTGTAAAAACATGCGTGTTGCTCATATGTTCACTTTTTTTTATTTTTAAAATAAATATAATTATTTTTTTAAAATTTTGTTATAAATATTTTTTAATTTATTTCATAGATAATTTATCTATTAAAGATGTTTATTTTAGTTTAAAAGTGATTAATTTTAAAAAGAAAAATTAAATAAATGACACAGTTAAATCTAATATAACGGGTTACTTAAAAAGATAAAAATGATAAAATAATTAGTTTAATTTAAAAAATGATTATTTATTAAAGAGTATAATTGGGAATAGAAGCGTAGACAACAAAATGGAGTATACCATTATATTTTATATTTATTAAAGATGCTTTTTAATTTAAAAATGATTAACTTAAAAAGAAAATTTAAATGAGAGAAATTTTTAAATTTAATGAAACTGTTACTATGGTACTAGATTAATTTAAAAAAATATTATTTGTTAAAGGGTAAAATTGAGAATGAAAATGTGAACATCAAGATAGAATATCCTATTATATATATATATATATATATATATATATATATATAAAAAGAGAGAGATGAGGAGAAGTAAATAAAATATGTGAATATAAAAAGATAAATCAGGTACAAATGATACAAAATAACAATTTAAAATAAATCAAATATTTAAGGGTTGAACATGTATTTTTGTTACTTAATGAAATTTAGAATTAATCTCTCATCGAAACTTTAGACTAATATAGTTTTTATTTTTTAAACATGTATGTGTGAATTTAGTTACTTTTAAAAAGATTTTATTAACTTTACTTGATGCTTTACTCTATTAATATTGAAGCATAAATGTTTTAAACAAAATGATGTTTTGATATGTATTTAAAATATTAAATAAATTTAACAAAATTTGGTTAATATGACTAAATCTACATATTTATAAAATTTTTGAAAACTAAATTTAACTGAAAGTTCGAAGATAAATTAATCTCATTTTTTTGTGAAAAAAAAATATTTAACCCAATATTTAATTATGAAATCAATAATTACAAATTAAATTGCATTTACAAATTCATTCAGATTCAAATATCTTAATAAAGAGATTCGGAATATGCTATCTGAAGTTTATATATGCGTACATAAATATATATATATATATATATATATATATATATATATATATATATATATATATATATATATATATATATATAATACTTATTAATCACAAATATGGTTTATGAAATATATCTATAATATTATAACTTTTATAAAATCTGGAATATAACTAATTTGCTATGAAATTATTAGTTTTCATTTTTTGAATGTAAAACTATAAAAAATGGCACAAAAATATCAAATAAAATAGAAACTAACAATTAATCTAAAATAATGTAACTTGAATAATTAAAATGAAAAACAAAATCGTGTATCTTGAATTTTATTCCTCCCATAATGCTGCACAAGTTTATTTATTGTAGACCATCAACGTTACAAATTATTAGAACCCTAAGTAATAAAATAATATAATTAATATCCTTATATATATGGAGTTAATTGAAGTTAACATCCTTAAATTTTCTCATCAATTGCTATCGAGATTCTTAAATCTGTCTTTCAAATTATCCAAGATAAAAAAAAGAAAAAAACACTAGTTTTTCATCTCAATTATTATTGGAGAAGTAATTTATATATCTTTTTGAGAAAATAAATTATAGTGATTAAACAAAGTATAGTAAATAATTTTTGTATTGTACTGCTGAGGTAGGGCATTGGATTTAACATCAACATACTGAAATCAACAAAATAAAAATATTATTATAAGAAGTTATTTGCTGCAAATGTTTTTGTAGTTGTTACTTGAAAAAGCATAATCATATGAATGAGTTAAATTAATTACATTTTCACAATAACTTATAACATGATAAAATATTATCAATATTAATAAGTTCTGAAATACATTAAAGAAGGATAAAGTCATGCTGGAACCGTATAGTTAATGGTATTGTTGATGATATTAGAATATTGAAAATAAGTTAATATCGAGATTAAAATTGTGCATTTTTAAAATATATATACTAAAATTAAGCAATTAAAATCTTGAAATGAAAATAGCCTAGAGAAACCAAAAATTAGAAATAAACTTAAAATTGAAAAATATGCATAGAATAGTTTGATGAGATCAAAAGAAAAAGTAAAAAGAAGGAAGTAGAAGAGGATATGATATGAAAGTAGGGAGTTTTACAGAAAGGATGGATGATGGAGAAAACAATCATAAATTTGAGACCAAAGTGGGCTCGGTGGCATGACCAGAGCCATTTTTGTTGGGGGTAAGTGGGGAATCTGTTCATCTTTTAGCCAACAATATTTTTATGTAACTATTGTCCTACGAGGATGCCATTTTAAATGTTTCTGCCCTCAACACTAAAACATGTCTCAGACATGTCTCAATACACAACCCTACATCATTGTAAAATAGAACAACAACAACCACAACTTCCTCTCAACTATAATTTTTTCACCCATAACTTTTCATAAAGTTTACAATCAAAATTTAACAATTAAATGAAAAAAATAAAATGCTCTTTCTATCCCCATTGATGTCGATATTTCAGAAGTCTTCGGAACCCTAAAGTCCTCAAACATGGAGCATAACTCATGCTTCATATGCTCCTGCATCTCATCATGTACTTTGAAATATTTCTTTTGGATTCTGTCAAATTTCGGTTCACTCTCTTTATTGTTTTCAATGTTTGTTTGTCAGAATAAACTATTTCCCACGAGATCGGTTACTCGCAGTCAAAGAGTATACTATTATATAAAATAATTTATTGATGACTTGAATTATAATCAATTGATTAATTCTGTTCTCATTCTTCATAATCGTCAAGTAAAATCACTTGTTTCGTCGCCACCAAATTTCAAGAGTAATAATAAGCTTGTGAAATAAGGATACTATTTTCTGGGCATTTTTTTTCATATATAATTCTTTACAGTAACTGTAAATTTGAAGAGTATACAAGCAGAGTTGTCCATAGCTTTATGTATATTTATATATAAAGAGAGAGATATAAAAAAAAAAAGAGTAATTTAAGAGTCTAGGGAATATTGTCATCTTCTACGTATGGGTTGATTTCCTTGGCATTGGGTTGGGACAGGGAAGGAGCATGAGAATAACGTTTGGACCAAAATAAATAGTTGAGGAAGTTGAGGAAACTCAAGACAGCGAGTAGCCAGTAGAAAAGGTCGAGCCTGTCCTGGTTAAGGTTGTTGTAGTGAAGCCAACCACCATTTGAAGAAGTTGAAGTGATCTTGTTCACCAGGGTAACCAAAACTGTGCTCAAATAAAACCCAAATGAATAGGAGCAGTACGTGATGGCTGTCAAGAATGCTTGCATCCCTTTCAAAGACTGTTTGTAAAAGAACTCAAGGAGACCAATGGCCGTAAACATCTCTGACAATCCAAATATTAAGAATTGTGGGGTTATCCAAAAAATGGACAAGGTCTCGTTATGCTTCACAGCTGCATCCCTTCTCTTTTTCTCCATCACAGCAGCTGCAACCATAGAAAAGGTAGCTAGAAAAAGACCAAAACCTATTCGCCGCAAAGGTGAGATTCCAGACTCATGTCCGGTGAATTTTCTGGCAAATGGGACAAAGAAGGTGTCGTAGAGAGGGACTAAGACGATGAGCATAATGTAGGGAATGGACTGAAGCGACGCGGGAGGGATGTTAAAGGATTTGGTGAGATGGGTGTCCATGGCCCTCCCTTGTTGGACCGAGAATGTCTGCAGTTGTGCTAAGATTGTGTTGAAAACGATGGTGCACGAGAAAATGGGAATAACCGATAGCAATATCTTCACTTGTTCAACTTGCCCAACACTGCATAATCTCCATGGGCTTTCCTTTGTGTCTGTCCCCTCTTGGACGACTCTGATACAAGCCTTGTCCAAGAACCTGATCAAACATCAGTGAATCTTTCAAAATTGGATCAAAGAGTTTGAATCTTGAAGTTTATAAAGACGATGACAAATGAAAACAAGAACCAATAGAAGAAGCAACATTAAAAGTACCTGAATTTATCAGATAGAAGAGGGCCGGTATGGTTTTGGTTTCCATAAAACATTTGTGGGTTAGATGGTCGAGCCAGCTTTCTTTTCGAAATTGCAGCCACAAGAACCTAAGACCAGCCAACATGACAGACATTATTATTACTTAACAACATTAATCCGGTACATGCACAACTCAGCAATAAACAAACAACTATACATGTTACAAAGATTTTCGGAAAATCAAAACAGTGTTAGTGGAAGAGACTGTTTTCTAGTGTTCCTGACAGTAATGATGAATATGATAAAATAAGAGTGAAAAAAAATGGTGGAATGGTTTAAGATGGGTACTTGAGCAATGGGCGTTAAAATACTGCCTTGTGGGGGCTTGTTCCTGTAATAGAGAGTGCCACATATCAAGCTTATGAGTCCCATTGCCATTACAGCCGCGGATACACCAAAGCCCACGTCCATTCCCGAATGGGTTTGAACCCAAACAAGAATGGTCAGGCTGACCAGTTCTCCCAGAGAGAATGCAAAATACGCTGCATTGAAGTAAGTGGAGAGTCTCTTCAACTGCTTCGGGTTGTCTTGGTCGAACTGGTCTCCTCCGTAGGCAACCATGTTGGGCTTCACACACCCACTCCCTAAAGCCACCAGGTACAGCGCCACAAAGAATATCGCCGCCTTCAACCCCTTTGCTTCCACGCACTGTTCTCCGTCGGTTAACACATTGCACGCCGCCGGCTTCAACTGAGGAACATGAGCTTGGACCGATAGCAGAATGAAACCCTGTGTAAGTAGTAAAATCAATCACGTCGGTATAATATTAAAAATTATATGCAGCAGAGGCTCTGAAGGAACAAGACAAGTACAGATGGCCCAAACAAACAACAGTCCAAAACTCATATTTTTAAAGGAAAAAAAAAAAAGAATTGAAACTGAGTGGGTGAAGATTCCACGTGAATGATTTGAAAGGCAAGAAACGCCATAGATGTCCAGCTGTGACAGTGGGGGTTAGAGGCAACACATAAGAGTACGGAGTACTGGAGATAAAAAGAAGAAAGTAGATGATAAAGTGGGTGTGGCTATGGTGATACAGAGAGGAGAAGAGAAGTAAGGTAGAGGCTTACAGAAAGTTCTAGAAAACCAAAGATGAGCATGGTCCAGAAGCTGCCGAGGTGGGAGTCGGAGAGATAGCCTCCGAGGAGAGCGAGGAGAAAGATAGTTCCAACAAAGTTGGTGACAACGTTGGCAGCCTTGGAGAGAGGAAAGTGCATGTCATTGGTGACATAAGTTATGAGGTTGTTTCCCACTGCTGCTATTGCCATTATCTCAAATGCTTGCAACCCTGGCGTAGACACAGATATGTAAACTTAAACCATGCATTCATCATGGAGGAGAAGCAAAGAGAAAGAGAGAGAGAGAGAGAGAAGTAACCAAACCAAGAATAAAAGCAGCGGGAATGATTCCACCGTGTTTGGCAGGATTAGAGGGTCTGCCTCTCCAATCGAGAGTGGAAGATTCTCCCTGTGCGTGACGAGGTTGTCGTTCCTCTTCACCAACTTTAGCTGTCTCCATTGTTGTTGTTGTTGTAGATGATGAGAGTGGAAGATTGTTTTATAGTGGTTGAGGTGCAGAAGAAGTGTTGTGTTGTCTTTTGTGAGGGAAAGAAAAAGCAAAGATCCCAAGCGGTGTAACAATCTTTTTCAGTTCTCATTCTTCTTCCTTCAGTTCACACCACTAATATTTTTGCTTTCTGTGGGACCCACCCCTCCTTTCCTATCCTATCAAACCTTTAAACCTCTCCTGTTTCTCTTTTCTGTGTGCGGGCCCACCACCCCCTCATTCTTCATCTAATTATTATCCTTCCTTCTAAATTCAATATTTCTTTAACTCTATCATTAATATACTCTATTATTATATCTTATAATATTGTACTCTCATTAATACTTTATTATTATATTTTTATAATATTCAATTTTCATCATTGCTTTTTATTATTTATTTTAAATATTTAAAAAAAATTAAAGTTTCCATTAATCTGTAAGGAAAGACAGAAAGTTTATTAATTTGCGGTTGCTTATATAATACCGGTTGTCAAACGCATTATAACAAGATTGTTCCAACATTGAGGAGACTTAACCAAAAAGTTGTTAAAAACCAGCCATCACACATGCTTCACCCCTTCACCACCACAAATTTTTCTTGTCTTCTTCATGGTTGTGCTTCCACTTCAACTGGGAGGCGTCAAAATTTATTCAAATGTTAGGATAATGTTATTTTTTCTCCTGTTGTTATATATAATACGATATTAATATTCAAGAAAATTAATAACTTTATTATTATTCAACAAATGTACAACTGGCTGATTTTTCATATAAGTACATAATTTTGACATCTTAATCAGTTAGGATGATACTTCAAAGTTGACGATTGCTATCACATCAAATAATTATTACAAACAAAAATAAAAGAAATGAAACAAAAAAAAACATGAAAACGATGTCAAAACTATTATATAAAATTACACCTTATAAAACATAGATAGATAGCATCTATTATAAAAAATATTATAATAATTACACATAAATGATTGATAATAATAACAAATATGTCAAACTTCAGGTTTGTTTTATCTAAAAACAACAATCTAGCAATCTTAGATAATATCATTAATCAATCTTCTTCGACAAAAACGTCTAAACCTTATTGGTACAATTTAAAGAATTTTGTTTCGAAAGATTGATATTAAGTTACTTGTTAGATTTATACATTTTTAAAACTTAAAACTAATTATTTATTACAAATTTATTATTTTTTATCAATAATTATTAGTTGTTAATTTTTATTAGCGGAAGAATTACCCTTTTTTCTATGTCTAACTAAACTAACCTTATTTCTTAAATTTCCTCTTTCTTTATTTTTCAAGGATCACACAATCTTATCACTCCTATTATAAATTTATTGTTAATAGTGTTACTTTATATATATATATATATATATATATATATATATATATATATATATATATATATATTTTTTAAAACCAAAGCAATTTTATCCTTATTCAAATTGAGACCAATTTAAATTTTTATATAAATTTTACGATGATATTTTTATTATAATTAAGATTTTAAATTAAATTAAATTTATTTAAATTTATATTTTTTATTGAACTTTATTTAAATTTTATTTTAAATATTTATATATCTATAAATAAATTTTAGACTTTTTTTAAAAATACAAACTTTATAAATTCAAATATAAAATTTCAAAACAATTTTATAACAATTTAAAATAAATATATTTATTTAAAATTTTACATTTCTATTTATAAAGCTGTTATTTTAAAATTAACTCTAACATAAATTATTCATATATAAATATTTAAAACAATATTTAAATAAAGTTTAATATAAAATATAAACTTAATCTTATTAAAAATATCACTATAATATTCATATAAAAGTTAAATTTTGTCTCAATTTGAATAAGAATGATTGCTTTAATTTTAAAAAAAATTGGAATCAAATTAAGACAAAAAAAACAAACACATATACTAAATTGAGAATTTTTATATTCAATAATAATACGTGTCACTACCACATCTTACTGTTTTTGCCACGTGATATAACGTCAATACATGACATTTTTTTTAATCATTAAAAAATAATAATAAAATAAAATAAAACTCAGGAATTGACACATGACATATAATTAATGCGATTAGTGTATAACTAATGTAAATAACCTGATTGTCACAAATTAATCAAAAATAAAAACTAAATTTAAACAAATAAAATGAAAGGACCTGCCTAATATTTTCGTAAAAAGTGGAGATTAATAAAATAATTTAACCTCTTTTAAACTAAAATTTTATCTTTTCAGAAAGCTTGAACCTGAGATTTTTAATAGACGCGACAACCCACACTGTAGGTCAGTCGCTCCTAAAACAAACTCTTCATATTTATGTCATGCATTTTAAATTAAATATAAATTCCTTTTTAATCCTTAATCGTTTTTCTTATAGAAATTAGTCATCCAAAAATTGCAATCATTTAAGGCTATGTAAATGTAAATTTATTACACTTGACAATTAAAATCGTATAATTAAAGAATTGGACAATATAAAAAAAAACAGTACTTAAAACAAAACTAGTATATTTAAAGGTATTATTGTTATTTAATCTGTCATATCTAGAAATTATAATAATTACGAAAATATTAAAATAAGGTTAATATTTTAAATAAAAGACAAAATGATATGTTTATTATAATTTAAATGATTTTTTTAAGAAATAGGATATAGTGAAAAATATTTTAGGTAAACGATATGAAATATTTTAATATATAATATACAATAGTGATAATATATATATATATATATATATATATATATATATATATATTACATAATATACAAACGTGTATATTTTTGGGAGTGAGATATAAGGTGAGATTTGTTAAAATCTTAATTAATTTATTATAGTAAAGGATGAGAGTAGGAACATTCAAATAATTTGGTATTCAAACTCTATAATTTTCATGTGGTTTAGAGAATGAAAGATGTGAGTTGTTCAAATAAGGGACATGAGTAAGTTAAATATTAAAAAAAGTTAAATTAAATTTGTCGATATCAAAGTGAGGGGAGCCAATTCTTTTTTTTTCTTAATTGTTTAACATGTTTTAACTTGTTTTTTATCGGATTAATATGTTTTTAATCTCTAAATTTTAATGTGAAATTGAAATTTGTATTTGTCGAAAATTTGATATATTATAGTCCTCAAATCTTTAAAATGAGTGGATATAGTCCTTTTAACCAAATTACTTTAAATTTTTTTACAACATTTTATGTTAGTATTAGTACTTGAGTTGTTTACATATGTTGACACGTTTCTGCTTCAATACATCTTATGAAAAATGTGTTTGAAACGTCAAATTTTTTTTATTGTAATTGGACTAAAAAGACTATATATATTAATCTTTAAAGTTTAGGGATCAAAATATATCAAAGCTTCAAATATGGACGAATTCCAATTTTGTATCAAAATTTAGGGACTAAAAACATATTTAACTTTTTTGTATCTTATTTTATAATATATAACGAGCTTTGGTGGTGTATTGATGTTGTGTGATAAACCTTCTGTTGATAAGAGACAATTGTTGAAATATTTGTGTGTCTCTTAGCAAAAGGTGAGGTGAAGTCTTGGATTCTTGGTGAGACATGTATACTTTATTAGTCTCTAATGAAGAAGGAGTGGTGGTACAATTGGGATTTCCACGTTATATTATTATGTTTTTTTTTTTTTGTTGATATGGTGATTCTTGAAAGTAAATACGGTTCCAACATTAAGAATGTATAGTTTAAATTTATTCATACTTGAAATATTAAAATCGTTTAGTTAAAGAATTGTGGCAATATCAAATTACAATACTTAAAAGACAAAAGATATATTTAAATGTGTTATTATTATTACTAGCGTAACACAGGCGCTTGATCGCAAGCGCCTGTGTGTATATATTATAATATTATTAAGTTAATATATATATTAAAATTATATTTATTAAAAATAAAGTGAAATATATCAGAACAAATAAAAGAATAACCATTATAAATAAAGAAAAAGAGAAAAAGCAGAGACATTTGATTTTATAAAAAGTTTGTAAAACTAACTGTCAATTTTTAAAAATTTAATATAATCTTATATTTAAAGGGTAAAATTGGTATTTTAAAAAGTGGACACAAAAAAGGAATCCCTTTATATATTGTTATAGATTTTTATTTAATCCCTATTATCATTTTGTAATGTTTAGAAATCATGTTATCCAGAGTCTTGTAGTGGCTTCAAATTAATATTAAGAATATACAGTTAAACATAGGAAATGATAAATTAACAGTAAAAATGAATGTGGAATAGTCCACATGAGGTTGACTTGAATGTTGTAATCTGACCCACATTCATTTCCATTGAATCCAGAGGAAACATTTTACTTTTTCTTGACAACACTCATTTCATAACCAAAATTTTCCAACTTTATGCTCCAATTAATGTAGAAAGCAAAATTATATTATTACCGTTGCCATTATTTTATCTTCTAAAGTATACATCCACCAATTAAAGGTCAAATTTCCTCAAAAGAAAAAGTTGGGTGGATTCCACTTTTCAATATGGCCTTTCATACTTTCTACCTTTCACCTCTTACATACTTCAAATTACTTTTAGTGAACATATTGAAAATTATATTTGTATCGTTAAAAGATTAAAAGGACTAAAGTATATTAAGTGACTTACAAATATTTTGATAAATAGTTAATAAATTTGCAATAAGTACTTTAAAAATCATGCATGTTCGATTTTTTTTTTTGGGTTACTGGGTAAATGATTTTATACTCAAAAGCCACAAAATTGGATTATTAAAATCATAGTTTACAATTTAAAAGAGATTTTTTTTTCTATTGAAAAGACATTTTCCTCGAAAAAAGAGAGGATGAGTTGAGAATGATGTTGTTAACAACCCTAGGATTCGAATCTCACAATGAATTACTAATGAGGTTTGTTTGGTGTGTTACAATATAATAGGACAAAAAGACAATTTCAAAAGGCTGTCTCTGCTTAATCATTTATGAACAAAATAATGCTCACATTTTCCAATCTATTTCCTTTTCATAATATATATGCTCTCTCTGTCCTTTTTCTTTTATAGAACCCATAGAACACACTTTTAGTCCATATCACATTAATTAATAAAACAAAAATCCATTGCAATTTATATAAATAAATAAATAAATAAAAGCCATTGGAATTGACTATTGACAAGGAAATTGGATAATACATAGAAAGTTGTAGATCGAAAACCTCAATAGAAAATAGTAAAAGTGTTATTTTGATACTTAATCACACAGCTCTTCCACATTCTATAAAACTAAATAAAGTATTCAACACTATGTCAATTTAACTATTACACGTAACGTGTGATTTGAGTGATGTTTAGACTAAAATAACAACAATAGAGTTTATGAGAAAACAAGCACAATTTTAAGAATTTTTTATCCTAAAAGGAAGAGTAAAAATGTTATTTTGTTTAGCGGTTTAAAAGACTAAAGGACATATTATAAAAAGTAAAGTGTCCTTTTTCAAAGTGTAACATATTTTTACACAATTTGTTTATTTTTATTTTGTAATATTTTTTTTGTTAAGATATTCGTTCATCTAAATCGGTCAATAATATTTATTTAACACACTCTGATGTGACGTTCAAATTAGTTCGGTACTGAACAATCAAACGAGTTAAAACAGTGTATTAAATGTACAAACAATCTCTCCTAATCATATTTATTGTCTTCATTAATATAATTCGCTTATTCGACTAATCGATCTTAATTTGGAATACCCACCATTTGATTATCAAAGTGATAGACTGAGCGTTAATGTTTGGTACACAAAATCACATAATCATTTTGAACAAGGTTGTTGTATTATGCATTTTTTTATGATGTATTCTCTAAATCTTATTGTACGATTACCATAGATTGTAAACAACAAAACCCACTAAATCTTTATTGTTCAATGAAACTTTCAATTTTATTCACATGTACATACCGTACACAAATTATAAAGATGAAGTAGAATAATGAGATTAAAAGAAGCTTAAGAATTAAAATTATTAAACAAAATAAATTTGAGTAATGATGTAGATAGTAGGAGAAAAACAGAAAAATAAAAATTTGAATACTAAAGTTAATTTGTAGTTATCCACGCACACTATATTCTTCAAATATGCATGTGTACTTTTGAAAAAGAAAATTATGAATAAAATATAAGTATTTATATTAATGCAAAAAGATGTTTTGATAGGAAAGTGGGAGACAAGTGGAGACACACCACATGCATCCATTCTACCTAAGCTCACTGTGATTTTACCATTCACCCTTCGCATTATAACTATAAATTACTTTCTACATTTTACTTATTTCTAACCGTAAACATAAAATTCGTTATAAAAGATCGACAAATATGCATTACTGAATCAATTTGCAGTGAAGAAAAGTTGGATAATAAAATATTAGGTAGGATTTTTTATTTTTTTTTTGTCATTGAAGAAGGAAAAAGTGGAATCCCTTTCTGAATTGAGAGAAATATTTGGTGGAAAAAGTTGAAGTCGGTTCTATATTTTTGGGTTTTGCTGATGTCCTTATCTTCTTACTTTCCATTCATACCAAGTTTTTTCAATTAAATTGTGTTATTTTATCCGAAAGTCAATAAAGGCTATTTGGCCTCTCTTTCGTTCCGTCCATTAAAAATCATTATTTATTCATCCATAATGTGAATTTGTCATCGAACAAGACATCAATTCCTTTTCTTCAAATCAACCCTAAACCAATACATACCGAAATAAAAAAACTGAGTATAAGAAAGCTGGTTATAAAAAATACATTAACTTTAAAAATGAAAAAAAATGAAAGAGAATCTAAGAACAATAATACTATATGACTCTCATATTTTGATTTTGGGTTAAATATATTTTTAGTTCTTGAACTTTGGTCAAAAATTAAAATTCGTCCCGGGTTAAAATTTTGATAAATTTTGGTCCCTAAATTTTAAAAATGAATGAATATAATCCTTTTAACCAAATTGCGTTGACTTTTTTCAACATGTGGAATGTATTTCAATTTAATATTGAAGTTGTTTACGCCGTTTGACACATTCTCGGCTCAATATTTACTGAGAAATACGTTCGAAACCTAAAAAAAAAAAGGTTAATAAAATTGGGTTAAAAGGACTATATTCATTCATTTTTAAAGTTTAGGAATCAAAACTTATCAAAGTTTCGACTAGGGATGAATTCCAATTTTGGGTCCAAGTACAGGAATTAAAAACATACTTAACCCTTTAATTTTTATCCTTTATTCTTTATTGTGACTTAGTATAAATCATTGATTAATGTATCATTATCTTTTTCTTTAAAAAAAGTCAATAATCCATAATAAACAACGTTAAAGAATAAAAAATAGAAATAAAAAAATAATACTTTTCCTTATTTTAAATCGGAAGAGTTAAAATATATCAAAAGACAGCAGCCACAAAGGGTACACCACAAAATAAATAATTACCAACAACATTAATTTTATTTCACCAGACATGTTAGTTATAATGCAATATTGACAAATTCTAATATATATATATATATATATATATATATATATATATATATATATATATAATTATAAAAATAATAGAATATAAAATAAAAGAAGTTTTTTTTTTTCAATTTGAAGTCAAAACATACATGTATACCTACATTCAACTTTACACATTCAGAGAATGTTATAATTGTTTTTATATGGGTGGTAGACCTATCCCTAGTCACTCGTGTACATTTTGTGACACAAAAACACACACACATATACATATTAATTATTAATTAATATATATATATATATATATCCGTAGCGGTGGACATGTGCTGATATTTAACAGAGTAATGTATTGAAGAAGTTGCTTTATTGATTCAAAAGATTGAGTTAGGTTTGTACTAGCTCTATATCACTCAGCTTTGAAATTATTATGACTACAGTGTTTGGCCAACCCATCATACACTGTGTATACATGGGGGCGTAGACTAATTAAGCAAAATAAAACATTTTAAACAATCTTTTACGTAAGGTATTTATAATAAGAAACTTATTTGATAGTACACGTGACTATAGTAATCCATTATTGAAATGATGTATATTTTTACAGGATAAATGGTTGCAGTTTCATTGATTTAAAACATATTTGAGAAAGTAGGAAATAATTGATAAAATGGTGAAAGGGTGGTGAAAATTGATTGAAAGTGAGTGGTGGAGATTAGGTAGTTTGAATGAAGTGGTGAATTTGAAGTTGAAATGAGAGAGAGATTAAGGAGGCAATGCATTGGCATTAATATTTTATGTGTGTGTCGGTGAATGACATGATACAATTCTATTTCATTTTCAAACCTTCACTTTACTTAACTTAGGTTAGCTTTCACCCATCCACCCACTCACCCTAACCCTTCTTTTTCAATTCATTGACTCACTGTATACATGCATATATAATATGTTCATTTCTGAGTCATTAGTTGTGGTGCAAATTTGAATGTTGATGTTAATGAAGTCAACTCAAAGGAACATTGAATTGGATGCAATCCCTTGAACCAGGTTTTGTCAAAGCAAAAGTGATAAATAGTGAAAAGGAAGAATGTGATGATGTTATGATATGATATAATATAATATGATGGATGTGTGTGTTGTTGGTTGGTCGGTTAATGGCTCATCCTTTTCTTCATCTTCTTCCTAACATATCTTCTGCCTTCACACACTTACCATACCAACACAACAACATTCTATTTCGCTTAATATTTTAAAAGTCAAACAAAATTTCAACTTGCAATTGCCTTGCATTCAAATTTCTACGCTTTGACTTACGCCCCTGTACTTTCAGAGCATGGTTGATGGTTGAAGTGTGAGTGGGTATGAGAGTGAGGTGTCACTTTTTTGCATTTCACATTTCTTTTCTTTTCTTGAAATAAAACGTCAACATATTTGCCTTATTTGGCTCGTGAGCTCTGAATTCAACATGTGAATTCCTATGACAAGTAAAGGTGAAGTGCAGTGTGACCAAAAAACTGGCTACACGTTAAACCTACCCACTTGCTAATCAACACCGGTTTAATTTACTAATCAGCACATAATGATAATGATTCACTTCATATGCAGCATCATAACGTAACTCCTCGTGCTGATAAAAAAAAACATAACATAACCCCTCGTTTCTCATATGCATCACCGCCATTATTTTTCACTATTCCTATTTAAACAAACAACGTTTACATATATTCATTTTTGAAGCTAAATTATGCTATTCTTCTTAACTTAGGACAACACGTTCTTAAATAACAGGTTTGGCGTCCCATTTTAAATAGAGGAATATACTAAAATTAAACATCACATAATTATAATATAAAAGAATACACAGCATAAAACATACATGTACTAACTATTATAGTTATCTAAAATATACTTGGAATGAAAGTTAAGGCACAAGATAATGACCACTAACAGAACATAAAAGCTAACAATACGCAAAAGAATTGCCCATAGAATAGAGAATTACAACAAAATTATTGTTCTTCCAAAATGGGCTCACTAATGAGCCAACACCAAAGCATGGTTCATCTAAACCGCGACACTCCCATCATCCTGATGACCACCAGGGGTTTCCGTATCTGCTCGCACCAATTAACTGATGATCAACGCAAAAGAAAAACCAAACAGGACTCTTTGACTCGATTATCCGGATCATACTCTTGATATAGAATTCAAAAAGAAGTATGCGCCTGTGCTGGTTTCTAAACTCTGCAGAGTCTAGACGCAAGGGGTTATCACCCAACCACACACATGGTTAATCCTATAATGTCTTGGGCCCGATATGTCTCAAGACTAGGACCTCCTGCTACTCTCATCACATAAATCATTATGGTCTATGTGAGCGTGAACGATTATTATAGTTTAAGATACCTTCCTTTATCTAGACATCTCTTATATCAAGGTATACACTAACCACCATCACCAAGAGTTTCCCTTGAAACTCTTTTACCAACAATTTCCGCATGCCATCTCAATCATTCAAGTCTCATGCCAATCCACCACCAACCAAACAAGCCATGTTTTCCATTTCATACTAAACATAACTAGATTTCATTTAATCTCATACTTTATAAATGCATACCATGACATACATATCTCACAAAATAGTATTCATCCCAAATAAGTGAGTGTCAACATTTAAGTACCTGCAATTCCATACAATCAAGCATAACACACAACCATAATTCTTACAGCAAAATTCCTAAGAAAAGTTTTTATCACAAAACCAAAATCACCGCAGTAATGCATAACACATTTCTTAAGCTACATACATCTAATCGACAATCCAATCGGTCAAACCACAAAATAGCATGTAATGAACCAAATGTCCAAATTTGAGCTCAATCCCGGTTAATGAGTCAGAAAAGTCAATTTTACCAAAATTGTGCATATCAAAAAAAGAAATAGTCGCCTAGCGACCAAGGTACTCGCCCAACTATCACCTAACACTTCTAGAAATACGAAAAATAACGTCCATATCACTGTTTCATGAATATTTGAACCTCGAACTTGAAAATACACCAAAAATTAACGTTTTCTCCGAAACAAAACAGAGTTACTAAGACAAACCCTAGGCAGGACCACAACAAAACAATTGGTAAAAGATGATGGAGGTAGCAGAGCTGTTGCTCAAGAGTTGGAAGAAGGAGAGAGAATTATTTTTAGAAAAGGAGACAAATGAGATCTATTAGGCTGGAAGGGAGTCTTGGAATCCCAAAATAAACTGACTTTTGGGTCTCAAAAAGGCTAGGCCGAACCCCTTTTCAGAACAATATTTTAATAAAAAGGTCTCACAACAGGGGTTGTTGATAATATTATGTACAATTTCCGTGCAAAATTTACTATGAAATTAATATGGAATTTTGATGGATTATGTCTATAAATACTACATTCGTTACACCAGATTCTGAATAAGTAATTTATTTATGGTTTGAGATAAACAATGAAGAGGAATGCACCTTCGAAGTTTGAGAGAAAAAAAATGTAATATTTTATGATTGGGGTCCTAATATTAGAGAGAGAATAGTTTAAGGAATGTAGTTGGATGGAATTGGATATTGGTTGACGTGGATAGTTTTGGAATCTTTGTGCGGTCGGTCAATGTCAAGCACTAAAATCAGATACACGTTTTCAGAATTTGCACACTCCACGGCTATGCTTCATTTGTGGAACCATTATCAACACCCGATTAATTAATTAACTATGAAACAGCAATTGTGTGGAATAATCATGATTAAAGTAGCTATCCACATAACAAAGGTAAAATGAAAAACAAAGGTAAAATAAACAAAAAAAGGAGATCATTATTTAGGGTAAGACTCGGTAGCAAGCGGGCTATGCAAGATATGGAAACTAACTTTATGAAAAAGCTCATCAAACTCTATTCGTCCACCTTAAGAAAAGAAGCCAAAAAATTACGCTTAATTTGAAGAATTGAGTTTTATGAAGATGAATATGTTTGAGGTGGTGAGTGCGCAGTAAGGTAGCACCACAAACATTCCATTCCATTCCACTCCAATTACGCAAGCTAGCACCACCACTCCCCTGCAAACCCGGCCAACACTTCAATCGCAACTTTCAATTCTCATTCCACTACCAACAAAAACACACATTCTTATAACCCTACACAGCTTAATTAAATTATTAGAACTCTCGATATGAGATGATCTTTTTATTTACTTTCTAATGTAGATGTTCTGCAATTATTTATAAATTTAATCATTTTTACAATTTTAGATCATATCCCACTAATTTCATGTGATGAAATAGATATATATTTTTCACATGACACATCATTTTAAAATGTCAGATTAGAATATCCATTCATGGTGAACAAGATCCCTACCATAGCGCAAGTGCTGGGCTGAAATCAGCTAGGTCCCTCCATGCTTGGTGCAATCATTTCAAG